>ERZ779829.833-NODE-833-length-12817-cov-2.809513_pt1 | contig 12817 bp, 7 predicted proteins | sample MGYA00511562_ERZ779829 | MGnify/ENA primary metagenome ERZ779829 (study PRJEB29588, sample SAMEA2151677) | human gut metagenome | biome: human gut; feature: human-associated habitat; material: faeces | place: Denmark | collected 2008/2010 ... | reverse complement strand
ATGAACAACTCAAAAAGAATTCTAGGTGAAATCCCTTGTTAATTTAAGTCTAATTAAAAAAAGTAGTTTAATGAAAAAGAAAGAACACAAATCGAAATCGCTGTTATGGCGGTTTTTCCTCGTTCTGTTTGCATTTTCTATGAGTTTTAATCTATATGCTCAGGAAATAACAACAACTGGTACGGTTGTCGATCAAAATGGGGAACCTCTAATTGGAGTAACGGTTTCCGTTATGAAAGGTAGTAATGGGACAATTACTGATATTGATGGTAACTTCTCTATTAAATGTAACAAAGGTGCTACATTGAAATTTAGCTATATTGGATATAAGGATGCAACGCAGGTAGCAATGGGTACTAAAATGAATATAGTACTAACGGAAGACGCCCAGGCATTGGATGAAGTTGTAGTCATAGGTTACGGTACGGTAAAGAAGAGAGATTTGACAGGTGCTATCTCCACTGTAAATGCCAAAACGATTGAAGAACGTCAACCGACTGATATCTTTCAAGCATTACAGGGGGAAGTGTCCGGTCTGCAGATTTCCAATAACTCAGGTGCTCCTGGGGATACAGGTACTATGCTGATTCGTGGTGCTTCTACTATGGGATCAGGTGTTACTCCGTTATACATTGTAGACGGTGTGGCAGTAGATAATATTTCTACTATCAATCCTGCCGACATTGAAAGCATGGAAATTTTGAAAGATGCTGCTTCAGCCGCTATTTATGGTTCCCGTTCGGCTGCTGGTGTAATTATCATCAGTACTAAACGTGGCAAAGAAGGTGCTCCTGCCAGAATTTCAGTGAAGTACAACCACTCAATGAAGAAGCTAGGACATAAGATTGATCAGGCAAATGCATTTGAACGTTATTTGAAAGAAAGAGCCGGTAATGCAGGAACTTCTTTATGGAAAACCAGTAATGACTCTTTGCATCCCAACTTCATGGCTGATAATGACTATCAGGATTTGATTACCCGTATGGCTCATTCCAACCAGGTTGATATTAATATCAGTGGTGCAAAGAATAAAATGAGTTATTATACAAGTATTGGCTATTTGAACGAGCAAGGTATTGTACTAAATAGTTATTTGAATCGTGTAACTTCCAGAACCAACGTTGATTTCGCTGTGTCGGATCGTTTCAAATTAATGAGCCGTTTCAATGTGGCTTATACTGATAAGAATAACATCAATACCGGTGGTGTAATCAATCAGGCATTACGTCGTCCGCCACAAATGGCACTTTACTTTCCTGATGGATCTTATGTATATAATAATGGCGGTCAGTTCAATCCGATAGCTGATGCTTATGAACGTGTTAATAAAAGTGTTTCTTACTCAGTTTCTTTGTATCAGGGAGCGGAATTTCAGCTTATGAAAGGCTTGATCTGGTCTGCCAATGTACAGGGTGAATTGAAAGTTAACCGTAATGACCAGTTGATCCGTGGAGATTTAGTTTCTTCAGGCATCAGTTCCGGTTCTAATGATGCAAAAATCCCTCGCAAATTATCTGCGGAAACTTACATTAACTTTGCCAGAGATTTCAAAGATCATTCAGTAGGCGCTATGTTCGGTACCAGTGTCGAGGATTGGCGTGATGAAACATTTCACTTAGAAGGTAGCGATTATGTATCAGAATCGATCCTTACTTCTAACGCTCAGCAGGTGAAAGACCTGACAAAAACTAAGACTACTTATGAAAGTCATGCTATGGCATCTTTTTTCGGACGTGTAAACTATAGTTATAAAGGAAAATATATATTTACGTCAAATCTTCGTTATGATGGTTCTTCACGTTTTGTTGGTAACCGTTGGGGATTATTCCCGTCTGCATCTGTTGCATGGCGTGCTTCTGATGAATTCTTCTTTGACTGGGCAAAACCTGTACTGACTGATGCTAAATTCAGACTTAGCTGGGGTACAAATGGTAATGAACGTGTAGGTAACTATGAATCAATTAACCAATATAATATTGGTTCATATTATAATGGCGTCATCGGAGTTACTCAAACGGATAAGTTGGCCAACCTTGATTTGAGTTGGGAATCGACGGAACAAACTAATATTGGTTTGGATGTAACATTACTTGACGGACGAGTTTCTTTAGTGGCAGAATATTATATCAAGAAGACTAAAGATTTGTTGGCCGATGAAGTTATCCCTTCAGAATTAGGTGTTAGTAGTATGCGTGTCAATATGGGTAATATTGAGAATAAAGGTATTGAGCTGACAATAAATGCAACTCCTGTTCAGCTTCGTGATTTTTCATGGCAGACCACTCTTACCTATACTAAAAACAAGAATAAAGTATTAAAGCTATCGGAAGGCAAGAGCTTTGTGGAAGATGGTAAATACTTAATTGAAGAAGGTTCGCCTTTGGGACAATGGTTCGGCCAAAAAGCCTTGGGTATTTATGCCACAGATGAAGCAAATGCATATATCAAGAATAGCGACGGTTCATTTGGTGACCGCTTGATTCCTGTGTATCAAAGAGATCCGAATAACTATAATAACTATATTTATGGTTCTAACGGTAAGCCCATTTTCTCACACTATGAGACAAAAGGTGGTCAGAAATATGCAGGTGATGTAGGTCAAATGACTACCGCTGGTTCGGTGAGCAAAGGTGGTGATATAATCTGGGATGATTTGGATCATGATGGTGTAATTGGCGATTCGGACAGACGTATTTTGGGTAATGGTATGCCTACATGGTATATGGGATGGACTAACTATTTGAATTACAAGAATTTTTCATTATCCTTCTCGTTCTATGGAAGTTTTGGCAACAAGATTTATAATAAACAACGCCGTGACCTGTTACAAAATTCATCATCGAATATGACTCCATTAGCAAGAGACTGTTATCGTTTGTGGAAATATCAAGGACAAATAACAGAAGTTTATAGTAGTGCCAAAGCAACAACTGGTGTAAACAATGCACGTGAACTTTCTTCTTTCTTCCTGGAAGATGGCGACTATATTCGCCTTACAAATACTCGTTTAGCTTATAGGGTTGACCGTAATCTTATCAAACGATTCCATATTTCCGATCTTCAGTTGTATGTATATGGAAACAACCTTCTGACTTGGACAAAATACAAAGGATTTGATCCGTCAAGTATTTCCAATAGCAATGTGTTGCGTCCGGGTATTGATAACGGACGATATCCTACTGCAAGAGAAATTGGTTTCGGACTAAATGTTAACTTTTAACTTGTAACAACTTATGAAAAGATTAAAATATTTACTGATCGCTGGTGTCAGTCTGCTGCTCACTTCTTGTGAGAATTTCTTAGACAGACAACCCGAAAGTTCATTGTCGGGCGAAACTTTCTGGACTTCGGAACAGGATTTGAAAACCTGGAATGCAGGTATGTATGACGGTCTGCAATCTACCTTACGTACAAACTGGTTCTATTGGGGCGAACTTCGTTCCGGTGTATATGCAGAACGTGGTACGGCTTACGACCGTAACTTACTATACAATGGTTTGAATTCTCAGTCGGGCTCTTCCAGTTGGAGTGATCTTTATAAAACAATTTATCGTGCGAATGCGGCTATTAAGCATATTCCCACCAGCCCTATAGGCAGTTCTGTATCTGCTCCATATTTAGGTCAGGCTTATGCAATGCGTGCATTGATGTATTTTTATGCTATACGTGTATGGGGAGGTGTACCTAAAATCACTGAACCCATGGAAGATGTCTCTTCGCAGGAACGATATTATGGAAGAACTTCTGTAGAAGAATTGAAAGCTTTTATTCTGGAAGATATAGAGAAAGCATTAGAACATATTGGTGCTTCTACAGATATGTCCAGTGCCAGTAAGTACTATTTAAACCGCGGAGCTATTATGGCATTGCGTGTAGATGTATTGATGTGGTATAAGGAATATGACAAAGCGCTCGTAGCTGCTAATGACTTACTGACAAACTATAAATATAGTCTTGAACCGGCATCTACCTATTCCAGTATGTTTTTGAATCCATCAAGTTCTAAAGAAATGATATTCAATCTTTTCTGGAACTATGAAGAAGACAGCAACGGCTTTGGATATGCTCAGGAACTTGCGTCAGGTTCAAACACGATCCGATATCATCCGACAAAGGCATATTATAAGGAATTGGTATCCCGTAAGAGAGAAGATAATCGCGTCACTATGATTATGGATACATTTGCTATCAGCTATTTCATTACTCCTGACGAGATGATAGACGAATCGTATGAAAAAGCAATGAACGGTGATTATGGTAATGCCGCTAATTTCCAGATTAAATGCCCGAAATTCACAGAATACGGAGCAACTGCTAATGATGGCAGGCCCGGATATTCCTATGTTGCTAACGGATCATGTTCTACCCATATGCCAATTTATCGCTTAGCAGATATCTTGTTGCTAAAAGCTGAAGCTTTAGTATTAGGTACGCATAAAGATTATCAAGGCGCGATTAATATCGTCAATCAAATACGTGAACGTGCAGGTTGGGAAAATACTGCAGTTTTAGAGGATTACCCAACCGAAAAAGATTTGATTAAGTTGATTATCGATGAACGTACCATTGAGCTTTGGGCAGAAGGTAAACGTTGGTTTGATTTGGTACGCAATGATATGGTAAAAGAATATTTAGATCCATATTTGCAGAATGAAGACTTGGGTGATCAGAGAATTCCGGAAGGTTTTGTTATTGGTGCTGAGAAAGAAGCTAATCAGATTGGCGGTTACGGCAGAATTTTGTGGCCTCTGAATCAGGATGTATTCCGTAAGAACCCATCTATGAGAGGGCAACAGAATAAACCTTATGAAGAATAACAATAATGTTTTAAACAATAATGAATATGAAAATCTTTAGATATTTTATAAGTCTGGCCTTATTTTGCATTTCACTGAGTTCATGCACCTTGTTTGACCTTGATTTTCAAAGCAACGAGGAATATGAAGCAAAAAAAGCGGATAATAAGGTAAATATGACAATCTGGGAATTTATCCAGAGCCGTCCTGATATATTCAGTTCTTTAATTGAAGGTATTCAGTATGCAGGAATTGAAGACTTGTATAAAGAAGCAGGAAATACGCATATATTGCTGACCAATAGCGCTCTTAGCAGTGGGGATAACTGTTTTTGGAAGAAAAATCCGGTGATGCTTCCAGGAGCTACGGAAGCCGCAGCTGCTAATGCGTGGGAGCAATATGACAAGAAAGTGGTAAAAGAATTGCTGACTTATCATATTGTAAGAGGAGAATGGTCATATTTTAATATAGATTCTTCGGACCGTTGGATTGGGACTTATGGAGAAGGTAGCTTTTCCTATAACAAAGATGGTCAGACACTTCAAGGAGATACTGCAGTAATGTGTGTCAAGGCCGGACATGACCGTAACCTGCCGCTTCAATTGAATAATTTTGAATGGAATTTTAGAGGATTGTTAGCTGCATCTTCCGGTAGTTGCCGCACCACTAACATTCATGCACGTGATGGTTATATCCATGTATCTGACTGGTGGCAACCTCGCCCATCGAGATATTTTTTGGGTCAAGAATAAATTAATAATATAGAAACGTATGAAAAAACTAGTATTCAATATTGCTATATTAATATGTGTGATCTTCACTTCCTGTTCAGACGATGACAGTGTAAATATTGTTTCATTGAACACTTTCGGCACAAAATTTTGCCGCAATGATGTGGTGAAAGTATTTGTTTCTGCCGAACTCAGTGATGATACAGATGTTAGTTATGAATGGGGATGCGATGGTGGAAGCATGACAAATCCTCAAGGACTATTTGAGAATGTATGGAAAGCTCCGAATGAAGCCGGAACTTATGAAATTTGGTGCACGGTGAAATGTGGTGGTAAGAAAGAAACCCGTCGTTCCAAAATGACAGTACTGGACGAACTGTTTTACTCTAACTTTGAGACTCCTTATTATAATGAAGGCTGGTCTAATGCATCTATGACAGTAGCATTTGACGCTAATAAGGGAACGAATGGTGCGGTTAAATTAACTTCCACTAAAGCTGACGGACGTTTTGCCCGTAGCTGGGATAATGTATCTGTTCCTTTCTCCACACAAGTGGACTATGCAGTAAATGCTTGTCCTTCAGATAATAATTTTGCAGAGATCCGTATTGAATTTGCCCGTATCAATAATGCCACGTTTTATGTAACTAAGGCATGCTTTACGACCTATCCCAAAACAGGAGCATGGAAAGCAACTTATACAACAACCAATGTGACAACAGGAAAGACGGAAGATATTACAATAGATGAAGGTACGGATACGGCAAACTTTAAGTTTAAAAAGGATGCTTTCAAAACTATTGCGGTATCAATCGATGCAAATAAGAAATTCATTATTTACTATGATGGCAAGAAATATTTTGAGAGCAGTGCGTTAGCTAGTGTACAGGATCAGTATTATGTATCCCGTTCTGGTTTCGGATTGGACAACAAAGTCGTTATTTTTGCCGATAATCTATTTGTATTTGATAACGGTACAATCTGCACAGCCGAACCTCGTGAAAGATAAATAATCAATTTCATTCATCGAAAAAGGAGAGAATATTGGACATACACATTGTGTTTGAATATTCTCTCTTTTTATTAATATTATAAAGATATGAAACATCGTATTCTGATTTTATTATCAGCTATTCTGATTTCACTGGTGGGAACAGCACAGGACAATGTGGCAGGAGTTATCTTGAATGAAAAGGGTAAACCGGCCAAAAAGATAAAAATGCGGGTAAAGGGGCGCATGAAGATGCTTTCCACTTCATCAAAAGGTATATTTGAACTGGATAATGTGAAAACAGGCGATACACTGTTGGTATATCCTAACAGGAAGTTGGTGGCTTATGTGCCTATGTCGGGAATTCCAACCTATACCATACATCTAGGGAAGAATTCATTGCGCTATGCCACGAATGACAAAACGATTACCTGCATGTATCAGGAAATACCGGAACAAACCTATAATAGCAATATTATCACTTATGAGAGAATCCGGCAATTAGACGTCAACAATTTAATAGATTTGCTGCGAGGTAATATTGCCGGATTGCAGATTAATTATTCAAACGGACAAATGAAGGCTTCAATACGGGGAAGTTCATCTTTTGCCCTCAGTACCGAACCGCTTTTCATTGTAGGCGGAACCGAATATAATTCATTGGAGGAAGCCAATAATGCAGTGTCAGTAGAAGATATACGAGAAGTCGAAATAAAAAAAGATGGTTCTGAGTACGGTATGAAAGGAGCGAACGGCGTTATCATCATACGGATAAAATAATCCTTCGTTAACTCTTCTGCCATGAAAATCCCTGAGTGGATACTTTATTCTCTCAAATTCTATAATTAATAGATATTAATTATAGAATTTGAGACATTAGTTATAATGCTATTTATTGCCTTTGCCTACTTTTGTCTATTGTTGGAATACAAAGTGTAAATCTGAAAATAAAACAAAGAATGAAGAACATTTATTATCTACTATGCCTTCTTTTCCCCTTATCCGTTATGGGGCAGGAACCGACAGGCAAAAGCCAGTGGGTTTATTCGGATGCTAACGGAAAGTTAGTGTATAAAACTACTAAGAGAGGTGACCGGATTATCGACTTTTCACATGCCGGATATAAAGGCGGTGGTGTAACCTTGCCATACGTTCCGGCAAAACTGACCGTACATCCTTTAGGAGAAAATGAAGATTGCACGGATTATATTCAAAAAGCCATTGATATGGTTTCCGCACTTCCCAAAGATGCCGATGGCTTTCGGGGGGCAGTTCTACTGGCACCGGGACGTTACGTATGTAACCGTTCTCTTCAGATAATGACGGATGGCGTCGTATTACGCGGTAGCGGAAGTGATCCGAGTGGAAGCGTTATCGTCATGACCGGAGATAAGCATACGGCAATCGTGGTGAATAACGGCATCCGCCAACGTGCGGGTAATCGTTTAGGCGAAGCTGCTCCGGATGAAAAAAGCATAAAGGTGACTGACAAGTACATCCCTGCCGGTTCATATCGTTTGACGGTAACTGATGTTTCTGGACTTTCCGTCGGCGACAATATAGAGATACGCAAACCCGTAACCGAAAAATGGATCAAATATATGAAAATGAATGATTTGGTTCGTGACGGAAAACCTCAGACCTGGATAAAGGCAGGACGGCAACTGATTGCCGAACGGACCATTGCAGGTATTGAAGGAAATACAATTGTGCTGAGTGTCCCGCTGGTAGACTCTTACGATGCGAAATTCACCGATGACAATACTACATTAGTGGTGGCCAATAACGTACAACGACTCCGTCAGTGCGGTGTGGAGAATCTGCGTATCGAGTCGCCCGCACAAGCGGTCAATCACGGGAAAGCATTATATTATGCACTGAGAATCAACGGAGAAGACTGTTGGGCAAAGGACATCAATGCATTGGAAACCATGGAGAGTATAGGGGTAGGTGGGCGACGCATCACTTTGCAGCAGATTAATGTAATCAGAAGGGCTTTGCACCAAGGAGCTTCCAAGCCGGCGGAGTTTGCACCAAACGGAGGACAGATTCTGATTGACCGTTGTTCGGTAGAGGGAGATAATATCTGGTTTGTGGCACTTGGTGCAGGGCAAACAGGACCAATTGTATTCCTTAATTGTAGCTTCAAAGGGAATGGCCGTATAGAAGGACATCAACGTTGGAGTACAGGTTTATTGCTTGACAATTGTAATTTACCGGGCGGAGGTATTGATTTTAAGAACCGTGGTTCCATGGGGTCCGGTCATGGTTGGGGTACAGCCTGGTCTGTTGCCTGGAATTGCTTGGCGAAGAGTTATGTAAATCAGATTCCCCCGGGCACTTATAACTGGGTAATAGGCAGTAAAGGAGAAAGTACTCCGTTGCGTCGTCCCTTCAATCAGTCCGGTCCTACGTTGCCGGTAGGTATTTTCGATTCGCATGATACTCCGGTTGCTCCTCAAAGTCTTTATCTGGCGCAATTGAAGGAGCGTTTGGGCGAATCTGCATTGCAAGCCATTGGATATGGACCTACCGTGCAGCTACCTTCTCCTGTCCGTTCCGACTATACTTTTCAGGGAGGTATGCAAGCCTCTCGCGAGTTAGTGGGAAAAGATTATAGAGCTATACACGAATATATGCGTGCCTTGGGTTGGGACTATTCCGAGCATCCCAATAGCTCGAAAAACGACCATTATGACGGTGTGCATTGTGAAGTTCTTTTTGATGCTGCCCTGCAGCAATATGTTTTCAAATTCACCAATCATGCCAATGCCGGGGCTCTGGACAGTGATCGGGGAAGATTGCTAAGTGATCGTCAACGCAATGAGATGAAGAGCCAGACAAACCATGACTGGTATCATCTGAACGGAAACTGGAATGAGTGGCAACGGCTGGAATGGAAATTCCGCATACCCAAAGGTTTCCAACCCACCACCAAGTTCTGTCATCTTCACCAACTGAAGGCACAGGAAGGTAATAATGGCGCACCACTCATTACTATCAGTACCCGTTGTGATGAAGACGGAGGGAATAAGCGTGTACAAGTGATTCATACAGGCGATACACGGACGTCCGGCAAGGGTGTTATCATAGACAACCTTCCGCTTGCCGACTTTGAAGATGAATGGATACAAGTGGAGACAGAAATGCATTATACCCATCATGGTACATTCCGCATCAAACTGACCCGTATCAGCGATGGGAAAGTGCTTGCCGACCAATCTTTCGCAGATATAGACTTATGGAGGAAGGGGGCGACAAGTATCCGGAATAAATTCGGTATTTATCGCAGTCTGGGGCGGAAGATGCAAAGTGCATCCGACAGACCCGATAACGGACTTAAAGATGAAAGCCTACAGTTGGCTGATTTCAAAGTTTATGAAGCGCATACCAATCCGAATCCTCAGCCGCACGACTAATCGTTTTTTCAGAAAATAACCTTTAAAAATCATTTTGTCAGCCATGACAAAATGATAATCCTATTGTCTCAGATTCCTTTCTTTCCGCCCAATGGTGGGGGAAAAAAGAAAGAACGCAAGCATTCCCTATTAAATAAATGCGGAAAGAAAGGGAAAGGGGACAGAATCATAAAAAGGGACGTAACGGCTGTCATATCTTAGATGAAAATGATAGCCTTCATGTGTTCTATGCGTAAAAAGAACACTTTCCCTCCGGATCCTTTCCCGATACAACCAGAAAAGAGTATAACCCGATAAGTAAAGGGCTACACCTTATATCCGGGATGGTGTCACCCTTTATGCAACATGGCTACACCCTTTCGGGCATTAGGTGTAGCCTTATCACGAAAAAGAATGTTAGTTTTGCCCGAAAAGATGGTATGTTTAGGTGAAATACATGGTTTGTTGAGGGTAAACAGACTGTCTGTTCCGGTCAGATAGACCATCTGTTTGGGAGAAACAGATGGTCTATCTGGCTAAAAGATCGTTTTCTCCTCAAAGCCCTGTCAGAATAATCGCCTATAGAATGTCTTTGTGTTGATGAAATGCTATAATCTTTGTCACCTTGAAACAGAACGATACAATATTGCAAGGAAATGAGATAAGACTACAAAATGAAGAGAATAAATCTCCCTTTCTTTACATATCACAAAAAAATAATAAATACACATGAAATCACAACTTGTATCTTTATGTATCGGGAGCTTATGTTTTGTAGGCAGTTATTCCCTTAATGCCCAGGAAAGTTGGCAATCGCAACTTGTTATTCAAGATGAATCCGGAAACCTGACTTATAAGAAAGATAATGATGGTTTTGTTATCCCAGATTTTAGTCAGGCCGGATACGGGAATGGAAAAGACATTCCTGTGGCCAGTTTGCCGGAACGCACCATTACTATCAGTCCTTTGGAGGACAAGGAGGCTGACAATACGCAACATATACAGAAGGCCATTGACGAAGTAGGAAAATATGCTTTGGACGCAGAGGGTATCAGAGGAGTCGTATTGCTGAAAGCCGGACGATATAATGTAGACGGGACGTTAAATCTGACTTACGACGGAGTCATTCTGCGTGGAGAAGGTAATTGCTTCTCGGACAAAGACTCCACGGTTCTCTATGGTAGAAATGCTGCTGAAAAGGCTAAACGGCTTATTTTAATGGGAAATTCCTCTGCGCACAATTGGGGAAATGGGAAAGGAGATGCTCAGGTAAATATTGTAACACAAAAGGTGATGCCCGGCGACTATTCTTTTCAGGTGGAAGATGCAAGCGCCTATCAGGCGGGCGACTTGATTTGTATAAAATATCCTACTACAACAGCTTGGCTGGAGGCTGTCTGGTATGGCGGCAATACAAAGCGCAACACAGATGAAAGCAAGAAATGGAAAACTAAGGATATTGATATTTCCTATCATCGCTACGTCACCAAAGTGGAAGGTAATATGATTGAAGTGGATGCTCCCATATTTTATGCGCTCGACGTACAGTATGCACAGGCATATATCTACAAGATTTCAAATTCGGGAACAATCCGCCACAATGTAGGCATTGAGAATCTGCATATTTCTTTTGAAAGAAGTCCGGAGAATTCCACGGCTAACGTTGATCAGAATTGTATCTATATGAGTTCGTTGGAAAATTCATGGGTAAAAGGTGTTTCAATGTCCGGTTTTGTTCATGCGGGCATTAAAACGACTTCCACTACGAGGAGTACAATTGAAGATTGCTATGCTATTGATCCCTCCGGACTTTGTACAGGAGGTACGTATTATAATTTTGAGAATTACCATCGTTCACAACTCATCTTATTGAAAAACTGTTATGCCCGTAACGGGCGTCATCACTATATCTCCAACGGCTGTGCCTCTACCAGCGGCATTGTTGTGTTGAATTTTCGTTCGGAACTTTCTCTTGCACAAGCTGAGGGACACCGGTTGTGGTCGCAGGGGATTTTGTTTGATAACTGGGTGGAATTGGGAACTATAAAATCAAATGCCGGAAAAATAGGTATGTATCTGCGTGACAATATGGGAAGCGGCCACGGATGGGGAGGCACCAACAGCGTATTCTGGAATTGTGATGTACAGGACGGTGCCATTTATCTGGATAAAGTGCCTACGGGACAAAATTATGCTATCGGATGCACAGCTAAAACAATACGGAGATACCGCAACAATATGAGTGAATATACCAATGGATATATAGAAGGGCAGAATCGTAAAGGCTTGCAGCCCGCATCACTCTATGAGGCTCAGAGGGCGGCAAGAGGCATCTCTACGGGGCTAATGCCTGAAACAGGCAGAGAAGATATCCCGCATATTATTGTGGAAACAAATCGTGTGAGAGTAAAATCGCAAAAAGATGCATGGATATCTATTTACACGACTCATGGAAGCATGGTACAGATGCTCAAATCTTTTTCTGACAATTGGGTGGAGAGTATGCCACTGAACGATGATTTTTACGTAGTTCGTGTGCACGAAGCCGGTCAGAAAGCTTATAGCCGGAAGGTTCTGATAAGAACTGTCGGAAAATAACGTAACTATGTATTATATCAATAGTAATAAATTTCTTAATGATTATGACTAAAAGAACTTTTTTCTCACTCCTGTATGCGCTGATATGCATTGTCAGTTTCGGACAGGAGTTCGTACATCCCGGAATGTTACACACGACCTCTGATCTTGAATTCATGAAAATCAAGATCCTTGCAGGCGAAGAACCTTGGAAGGAAGCATGGAACCAGCTCAAGTCATCGGAAATTGCTTCGCTCAATTATAAACCGACTCCTTTTAAGATTGTAGATAACGGACCTTATAATAAACCCGATAATGGAGGGA
>ERZ779829.830-NODE-830-length-12847-cov-2.479206_pt1 | contig 12847 bp, 8 predicted proteins | sample MGYA00511562_ERZ779829 | MGnify/ENA primary metagenome ERZ779829 (study PRJEB29588, sample SAMEA2151677) | human gut metagenome | biome: human gut; feature: human-associated habitat; material: faeces | place: Denmark | collected 2008/2010 ... | reverse complement strand
CGGAAGTAAAGGAACGTATGGAAGCACAGAACCAACCGCGTATCACTATACGTGGCGCACGCCTCGCCGTATTGAAAGAAGTGATGGCTGCCAGCGACAAAACTCGTATTCAATATGCCAACAAGTATGCCGGCAGCAGCAATTACTGGAAGAACTCCATCGGTATGAATAAAGCGATCATTGATAATGATGTACTGGGTACAAAGGCAGAACAGGAGAAGAAATTCGCAGAATTCGCTAAAGGTAAACCGGAGTACGAAGGTGTAGTAGAAAAAATAGATGCCATTGTAAACCAGACAATGCCAGTAACCGGTCAGTATTACTACCTGATGGAAGCATTCAGTGGCGCCATTGAATTCGGTAGCCCGTACATGGTTATGGATAACCTGAAAAAGGGATTGGAAGAAAAGAACGACTCTCTCATCAATAAGTCTCTCGAACAGTTGAAAGAGGTCTTTGCTGACATCCATAATAAAGACTACGATCATGAAGTAGACCGCAAAGTAGCCAAAGCTATCTTCCCGGTATATGCCGAAATTATTCTGGCAGAACAACGCCCGGCTTTCTATCAGGATATTGAAAAAGAGTTTAAAGGCGACTATAATGCTTATATTGATGCCATGTATGACAATTCCATCCTGGCAAACCAGGCCAACTTTGACAAGTTCATCAAGAAACCTACAGTAAAAGCTATCGAAAAGGATCTGGCAACTCAATATTCACGCGCCAAGATTGAAAAACTGAGGTCACTGGCACAAGAACTGAACAGTACTTCCAAAGAACTGGCATTACTGCACAAAGCATATATCCGCGGACTGGGCGAAATGAAAGAACCCGTTCCTTCTTATCCGGACGCTAACTTTACCATTCGACTGACGTATGGTAACGTGAAATCATACAATCCGCGTGATGCCGTACATTACAAGTACTATACTACTACGGACGGTATTCTGGAAAAAGAAAATCCCGAGGACCGTGAATTCGTAGTTCCTGCCAAACTGAAGGAGCTGATACTGAAAAAAGACTTCGGACGTTATGCTCTGCCAAACGGTGATATGCCGGTTTGCTTCCTCAGCACAAACGACATCACCGGTGGTAACTCCGGTAGCCCCGTGCTGAATGCAAACGGTGAATTAATCGGTACTGCTTTCGATGGTAACTGGGAGTCTCTTAGCGGTGACATCAATTTTGATAATAACCTGCAACGTTGTATCAATCTGGACATCCGCTATGTACTGTTCATCCTTGAAAAACTGGGAGGATGCGAACATTTGATTAAAGAAATGAAAATTGTAGAATGAGAAAAACAATCTTATCCCTATTCATAACATCACTTGCCTTCGCCGCACACGCTGACGAAGGCATGTGGATGCTGACCGATCTGCAAAAGCAGAACGAAGTCGCTATGACGGAACTGGGATTACTAATCCCGGTGAACCAGATTTATAATCCTGACGGCATCGCCCTGAAAGATGCAGTGGTTCACTTCGGTGGCGGTTGCACAGGTGAAGTGATCTCTGCCGAAGGATTGATACTGACTAACCATCATTGTGGCTATGGTTCTATCCAACAGCACAGTACAGTGGAGCATGACTATCTGACAGATGGATTCTGGGCAATGAACCGCGAAGAAGAGCTTCCCTGTAAAGGACTTACCATTACTTACATTGATGAAATCCTGGATGTAACAGACTACGTCAACGAACAGTTGAAGATAGATCCGGACCCAAACGGTACAAACTATCTGTCACCCAAATACCTGAAGGAAGTAGCCGAGCGCTTCTCTTCCGAACAAGGCATTGCCCTGACACCGGGACGCAAGCTTGAACTGAAAGCTTTCTATGGTGGTAACCGCTACTACCTGTTTGTTAAAACCACTTACAGTGACATCCGTATGGTGGGTGCACCTCCCTCTTCTATCGGTAAATTCGGTGCGGATACCGATAACTGGATGTGGCCACGACATACAGGTGACTTCTCTTTGTTCCGCATATATGCCGACAAGGACGGAAATCCGGTGGAATACTCCAAGGATAACGTTCCCCTGAAAGTGAAGAAACATCTTACCATCAGCCTTGCCGGATACAAAGAAGGTGACTTCACTTTCGTCATGGGATTTCCCGGACGCAACTGGCGCTATATGATTTCCGACGAAGTGGAAGAACGTATGCAAACCACTAATTTCATGCGCCATCATGTACGTGGTGTTCGCCAGGAAGCATTGATGGAACAAATGCAGAAAGATCCTGCTGTACGTATCCATTATGCCAGTAAGTATGCCTCTTCTGCCAATTATTGGAAAAATGCCATTGGTATGAACGAAGGACTTATCCGCCTGAAAGTACTCGACACGAAACGTGCCCAGCAGGAACAACTCTTGGCTCGCGGACGTGAACAGGGTGATGATTCTTACCAGAAAGCATTCGATCAAATACGCAGTATCGTTGAGCATCGCCGCCCTGCCCTCTATCATCAGCAGGCCATTCAGGAAGCATTGGTGACAGGCCTGGACTTTATGCGCATCCCCAACACTTCTGCCATGCTGGCTGCCCTGAAAAGTAAGGACAAGGCACAGATAAAGGCTGCCGCTGATAGCTTAAAGATTGCCGCTGACAAGTACTTTGCTTCCGTACCTTTCCCTGATGTGGAACGTACAGTTGCCAAGAAAATGTTGCAGACTTATATACAATATATCCCGGCGGAACAACGCATCAGCATCTTTGAGGTCATTGACAAACGTTTCAAAGGTAACAGTGATGCCTTTGTCGATGCTTGTTTCGACCACTCTATCTTCGGCAAGAAGGAAAACTTTGAAAAGTTCATCCGAAAACCGGGCTCGTATAAGTTGGGATTTGACTGGATGGTACTGTTCAAACATTCCATCACAGACGGACTGTTGCAGACCGCCATTGCTATGGCAGACGCCAACAAGAATTACAATGCCGCACACAAAGTATGGGTAAAAGGTATGATGGACATGAAACGGAGTGCAGGTACTCCCATTTATCCGGATGCCAACTCCACCCTGCGCCTCACCTATGGAAAGGTGTTGCCTTATGAACCGGCTGACGGAGTGGAATATGGTTACTATACCACCCTCAAAGGTGCCATGGAAAAGGAAGATCCCGACAATTGGGAGTTTGTGATTCCTGCCAAATTAAAACAACTGTATCAGTCCAAGGACTTCGGACGCTATGCCATGCCGAATGGTGAAATGCCTATCTGCTTCATTGTGAATACAGACAACACCGGCGGTAACTCCGGCAGTCCGGTATTCAATGCCAAAGGTGAGCTCATCGGTACAGGTTTCGATCGCAATTATGAAGGACTTACAGGAGATATAGCCTTCCGCCCCTCTTCACAGCGTGCAGCCTGCGTAGACATTCGCTACACTTTATTTATCATAGAGAAGTATGCCGGTGCCTCACATATTATCAAGGAACTGACTATTGCGGAATAAATAAAAGGAAGTATAAAAATATCACTCGGATATTCAAGTGAACCATAATTCGCCCCTGCAAATAAAGTGAATAACTAAAGTCAATCACAATGTTTGCAGGGGCGAAATGTTTTCATTCAACCATAGTACAACAGTTACCCACAGAGCACCCAGGAAAGAAATCAGAATCATTTGATAAATTTTCCGATGGAAAATGTTTCAAAATTGAAAGTATTCTAAAAAATACCCAAATATGCCATTTAAATAGTATGAAAAGCAATAGATCGTGAACAAAAGACACCACAAACTGTTTCACTATACAGACAACAACACTAATATTGTATTTATAAAAAAAATGAATTAATAACAGAAAGGAAAAGATTATGGAGAAATTTGAAGAACTTATACAATCAGAAAAACCTGTTTTAGTAGACTTTTTTGCAACTTGGTGTGGCCCATGTAAGGCAATGCATCCCGTATTGGAAGAGCTGAAAGGACAAATCGGTGATGGTGCCCGCATCGTGAAAATCGATGTAGACCAACATGAGGAACTGGCTGCTAAGTATCGTATACAAGCGGTACCCACTTTTATCGTATTCAAGAAAGGTGAAGCCGTTTGGCGTCATTCCGGAGTTATTAAGGGCAGTGAGTTGAAAGGCGTCATTGAACAAAATTCATAAAGAACAAACATTATGAAGAAAGTACTAACCTTTGCCATTCTGATTTTTGCCAGCGTACTGACATTCGCCTGCAAGGATGGAGCAAAAGCACAACCCAATGAACCGGAACAAAAAGAAGCCAAGAGCGGAGAAGTAATCGTAATGAACAAGGATATGTTTATTAAAGATGTATTCGATTACGAGAAATCCCAGGACTGGAAATATAAGGGTGACAAACCCGCCATCATTGATTTATATGCCGACTGGTGTGGTCCCTGCCGCATGACAGCGCCCATCATGAAAGATCTGGCAAAAGAATACGCCGGAAAGATCGTGATCTACAAAGTGAATGTGGACAAAGAACGTGAACTTGCCGCATTATTCAATGCAAGCAGTATTCCTCTCTTTGTATTCATTCCGATGGAAGGAGAACCTCAGCTTTTCCGTGGTGCAGCTGATAAAGCCACTTACCAAAAGGCAATTGAAGATTTCTTGTTAAAGAAGAAATAATATATAAGAAAAAGTCACTGGAGTTATGTATGAATGAGGAGTGGCATATCTTTCCACTCATTATTGTACATCTCCGTGACAGTGTGATAACCGGACGCTTGCAGGGCCATCAAAGCTTGCAGGCGTCCGTTGTTTATACGCTCCGGGTAGTGGGAATCACTATTAACCTGTACACGGATTCCCTTTTCAAGCAATACAGGGAAGTAGCGTTCATTAGGATAGAAAGTACCCAATTCCAGATAAGATTTTGTATTAATCTCTACGATATATCCTTTTCGGGCAATAGCATCAAAATATTCCTGAATCAAAGCATCATACCAAGGCTCATCCAGTAAGCCGGGATGATAAGCAGATGCGTTATAGTGCATTTTGTCAGCATGACCGACAATATCAAAACCGCCCAGTTCCACCATACGCATCAAACGGTCATAATAAAGATGCACCACTCTCACCAGGTCACCATTGAAATGTTTATCCACAAGTCTGCGGAATTTATCAGCCGTCACATCCACATCCACTATTTCTCCCTTATCATCATAAAGCAAGTGCACAGAACCGATACGGTAATCCAACGGTAATTCGCGGAAACGGACAACAGACGGATTGCTCTCTTCATTCAGATAGTCAATCTCCAGACCGATATAGAGTTCTATTTGTCCGGCATACTTAGCCTTCAGACGATGGAATTCGGCCAAATAGTCATCCATAGCGTCCCACTCCATAGTCCACGCTGTAGAAAACGGCAGAGGGGCATGGGAAGAAAATCCATAAGAAGTAAATCCTTCACTCAGGGCAAAGCGGATAAAGTCTTCCATATTAGCACGTCCGTCGCAATATAAGCTATGACTATGATAGTTCGTTAAATTTCCAGTTCTGTTGCTCATAATTTTATCATCTTATCATTTATCATCTTATCACCCTATCATTCTTCTATTTCACTAAGTTCCAGCCAACGCATGGTCTTTTCATCAATCAAATCCGTGATCTCGGGCAAACGCTTTGATTTCTCTGTGAGTTCTTCTACGGATAAGGTGCCACTGCACAGGGCAGCTTCAATGGTTTTCTTTTCGTCCTCCAATTTAGCAATTTCCTGCTCCAGCTGTTCAAACTCCCTTTTCTCTTTAAAGGACATCCGGCGTTTTTCATTCAAACGCACTTTAGCGGTTTTATCTTCCTGCGGTTTAGAGGCTTCTTTTTCTTTCTCCTTTTCCAGCCGGGCTTTTTCTTCCTTCCAGTCACGATACTGGGTATAATTTCCGGGGAAATCACGGATATCCGCCTGACCGTTGAAGACTAACATGTGATCTACGACTTTATCCATAAAGTAGCGGTCGTGGCTTACTACGATAACACACCCCTTGAAATTCTGTAAATACTCTTCCAGTACATTCAGGGTAATGATATCCAGATCATTGGTAGGCTCATCCAGCACAAGGAAATTAGGATTACGCATCAATACCGTACACAGATACAGGCGACGGCGCTCTCCACCACTCAGTTTATAAACATAGCTATGCTGGGTTTCGGGAGTGAAGAGAAAATGTTGCAGAAACTGGGAAGCGGTCAGCTTTTTACCATTACCTAACTCTATGACTTCGGCGATATCCTGTACCACATCAATCACTTTCATCTGCTCATCGAACTGTAAGCCATCCTGCGAATAATAACCGAAACGTACCGTTTCTCCGATATCAATCGTTCCGCTATCGGCTTTCTCCTCTCCCATCAGTATTTTGATAAAAGTAGATTTACCGGTACCGTTATTACCTACAATGCCCATCTTTTCATAACGGGCAAAAATGTAAGAAAAGTCTTCTAATATTTTAAGGTCACCAAACGACTTGTACAAATGGTCTGCTTCGAATATCTTGCTACCGATGTAGGAGGCCTTTACTTCCAGTTTCACATTGTCGTTATTAAACCGCTGTTTAGCTACTTTCTCCAGTTCATAGAAAGCTTCTTCGCGATAACGCGCTTTATGCCCGCGGGCTTGCGGCATACGACGCATCCATTCCAACTCAGTGCGATACAGATTGTTGGCACGGGTTATTTCAACATTCGTTGCATCAATACGCTCTTGACGTTTCTCCAGGTAATAGCTATAATTTCCCTTATATTGATAGATCTGACGATTGTCTATTTCAATGATTTCGGTACAGACACGGTCGAGAAAGTAACGGTCGTGCGTCACCATGAGCAGACTGAGGTTTGTGCGGCGCAGGTAATCTTCCAACCATTCAGTCATATCAAGATCGAGATGGTTGGTCGGCTCATCCAGAATCAGCAGGTCAGGCTCAGTGATAAGGGTATTGGCAAGCGCCACGCGCTTCAACTGTCCACCAGAAAGATGCTTTACTTGCTGATCGAAGTTTCTTATCTTCAACTGGGAAAGAATTTGCTTGGCCTTCTGTTCATACTCCCATGCTTTTTCATGATCCATGCGCACCAGGATTTCGTCCAAACCAGGATGTCCTTCTGTTTCCATGCAGCGTTCGTACTCCTTTATCAGTTCTACCGTACTGTTGCCATGATGGAAACAAGCTTCCAGAACGGTCAGTTCTTCGGGATATTGCGGGTCTTGTTCCAAATATCCGACCCTAAGGTCACGACGAAAAGAAATGGTTCCACTGTCATAGCCTTCTTTTCCGGCAATGATATTCAACAAAGTAGTTTTACCACTGCCGTTTTTGGCAATCAGTCCGATACGTTGCCCTTCGGCCACACCGAGCGAAGTATTCTCAAGCAATACCAAATCACCGAATGACTTGGTCAAATTTTCTATCTGAAGATAACTAATCACAGTTTAATATTTATGATTTATAATTTATGATTTATGGCTGGTTGGCAAATGATCAGAATAAGGATTTGTAGGTTTCTACCAGATTACAAGGTTCCCCTGCCTTCACTTTGCTCCACACTAATTTCATGGGGTCAATCCATTCTCCTGTAGTAAGATTCTGCAATACAGGAGCTTCACGATTACCATCTATCAGAGTCATCCATTCTAACCCATCTACTTCATTGGCAAGAATCACACAGATGGCAATACCAAATGAAAGCCATGCTTCTTTCTTCTTCGGACCGATAGTTCCACTATCAATGACCTGTTGCATACTGTCCAAATCTTCTTCCATACCTTGGAAATCTTTTTTCAGTTGTTCTTTTACAGTAGTGGTCACCCACTCAAAAGCCTCATTAATCTGGTAGATTTCGGACAAGCGGACAGGTATAAGCTCTGCCGGATATTTCACTCCCTCTTTACGTATTTCCAACGAGGCGATAACGGCTTCGGCCTCTGCCACAGATGCTCCCTTGCTTACCGTAAAGGAACATTCAAAGGCAACATCATCCACACCTGTAATCCAAAGATGAGAAGTATAATAAGCCCCTTCTTCTTCAAACATCTCCTTACTGTAAGCACATGCCAAGCTTCCTATTTTAACGGAGACTGCCGAAGGATTGTCTTTCAGTTCCTGACGGGTAACTTCCCGACCATACATAGCGTTACCTTTATATGCAGAAATACGAAAATTTCCAGTCCATTCACTTGGATTATAGAAGAGAAAAGAGCCTTCCCCATCTTCAAACTCATTCCAATCCGCGGGATACAACATGGAAAACCATGCTCCCGGAGAGATAAATTTCTTGCTTTGTGCCATTGCTATTCAGAGATTAATAACGAGGCCACCTGACCTCGTTCGGCAAAAGTAACATTACATCCGTTGATATGCAAACAAACAGAAACAAAAAACAGCCGATTCTCACGAACCGACTGTCCCAATCATCATCTATGAATGAAGACCGTTACAGTCTTCAATATCTTATTAAATCTCTATGAAACTTCAAAGAAAATCATATTTCTGTTTCCGAGCGCAAAGATAATCAATGAAATATATAGATTCCCAATATTTTAAGATATTTAAATTAACGTTCTATAAACTATGGAATTTTATAGATTAATATGCAAAAAAGCAGCGATTCTTAATAACTAACCTCTTGGTATCTTCTATTTTCCAATAGGCTGTATCTTCCTTCTCACATCCTTAGAAATCTCCAAAAACATGTAATTCAATTTCCCGGAATGTATTCCTTCTTCATTTTGCTTATACTTATTATTAGCGTATTGCTTTGACTTATCGAATGTTAGTCGTGACATTTGATTCTGTGATTTACCTACCATCGTTGAATCCAGCTTCTCATCCGGAAAGAAATCATCCAGATCCACATCTCCAATCATAGTAGTTTCAAGGAAGTTCATATTCTTGCGACCGGCATCCGTGTAATATCCCACAAACATGTGTCCCGGAGTACGAACCAATATTGGTTCTATATTAATAGCACGAAGCAAGGAAGCAAACAGCACGCTACCATCCACACAGTTAATCTGCGAAGACTCCAGTGCATCATCAAATGTGCGAACACGCTGGGAAAAGACCACATTACTGGACAAACTGGTATTGGAAACAGAGCTGTAACGGAAATTACGCTTTTGAAGCACATTCCATAAAGCATAGACTTGCTTGTCCACCACTTCAGCATTGCCACCCTGATAGCCCAAGAAACGATTGACAATACGGGTGTTCAGTGCTTCACGCAACAGTTTATCAATCATCGGATTTTCCTCATTAACGTATGCCGCAAAGAAAATACCGGTATCATGAAATTTAGTTCCGTTCGTGACATACCCCAACAGACATTCATTAATGCTGCGAACAGAAAAAGTACGAACCCGCTGCCCCAAATCCTTATCATTCATTTCTACCTTAACAGCCACACTTACCGGTTCCGCCTGGTTATTATTCTTCAGCGCTTCGTAATTCCAGATAATATCGGGATAGATCGTATATTCCGTCCGTGGTTTAGCCAACACAAACTCAGATACGGAACGGGAAAAGAACGGAGTCTCGGCAACTTCAATACGCACCCTGCTATACGCCTTCCCCGAACGAATCCGGATAGAAATGCAGGATTTAGAATTACCCACATATAAGGAATCAGCCGGAACAATGACTTGCGCATCCGTCGTCGCTACAGAAAGAATACTGGAAGGAAAGATGTTGCCTCCCAACTCATCCGTTATCTCAAACCCGGAACGGAACGGAGCCGTATTCAGCCAAAAGGAACCTGCCACAACAACCACCAATAAAGCTATCAGAGCGGGCAAACGCCATTTATATCGCCGAAAATTTATATTAGTCAACTCTTTCATACCAATGTTATTTATATTAAGACAAAGGTAAGTATAAAAACTGAAAAACTGGAATGCAAAAGTAATAGTTTACAGTTCTTCACCTTACCAAAACCGTGTCAAAGCCTTACCAACTCCGCGTCAGGTTCGTACCATCTCCGTGCCTATACGCTTGAACCTGATACGGACCCAATACGGAGTTAATACGGACCCGGTACGGAGTTTCTACGGATCTGACACGGAGTTGGTACGGACTTGGTATGGACCGGATTACCTTCAGCACATACAAAAATGTAATCAAATTGTAACACGTGTTTCACTTTCCCGTAACAAAAACACCGCACCTTTGTCGCTGAAAAGAAATAAAGTATAACTTTGTGGTAGGAGAATTTGTTTTGAATACCTCATATTAATTAGAAAAAGCAATGAACGATTATCGTATTTTAGTTGTAGACGATGAAGAGGACCTTTGCGAGATCCTGAAATTCAACCTTGAGAATGAAGGGTATGAAGTGGACACGGCCAACTCTGCCGAAGAGGCGTTGAAAATGAATATCGGTAGCTACAACCTGTTGCTGCTGGACGTGATGATGGGAGAAATATCCGGTTTCAAAATGGCCAGCTTACTAAAGAAAGATAAGAAGACCGCTCAGGTACCTATTATATTCATCACCGCCAAGGATACGGAAAATGATACGGTAACCGGCTTCAATCTGGGAGCCGATGATTACATCTCCAAACCTTTCTCTCTGCGTGAAGTCATCGCACGCGTCAAAGCTGTATTGCGTCGCACCCAACAGGGAGAACCGGAACGGGCACCGGAGCAAATCAGCTACAAGACGTTAGTCATTGATATTGTAAAAAAGAAAGTAAGCATCGACGGGGAAGAAGCCCCTCTTACCAAAAAAGAATTTGAGATATTACTTTTACTCCTCCAGAGCAAGGGACGCGTATTCTCCCGCGAAGATATACTGGCACGGATATGGAGCGACGAGGTCTATGTGCTGGACCGCACCATCGATGTGAATATCACCCGTTTGCGTAAGAAAATAGGTATTTATGGTAAATGCATCGTAACTCGCTTAGGATATGGATACTGCTTCGAAGCTGAATAATACCACACATTTCCTGTCGTTCAGCCGGAAGTTATTTCTTTCGGTCATTTCACTGTTTCTGGTATTTGCCGGATGCTTCCTGGCGTATCAATACCAGCGTGAAAAAGAATATAAGATAGATCTGCTGGATATACAGCTACAGGACTATAATGAACGACTACACCAGGAACTTACTCACATTCCAGACAGTCTGTGGGATAAAACTTTGGAACGATATCTGCAAAAGTACGTCAAACAGGACTTACGTATTACGGTAGTGAACGTACAGGGTGACGTATTATATGACAGTTTCGAGAATCAGAAGTTAGGCAATCACGTCAATCGCCCGGAAGTACAAAAGGCACTGGCAGAAGGAAAAGGATATGATGTACGCCGTACTTCCGAAACAACAGGAGTACCCTACTTCTACTCTGCCACACTCTATGAAGGCTACATTATACGTTCCGCCCTCCCCTATGACTTAAACCTTGCAAGACACCTTGCAGCAGACCAGCACTACATCTGGTTTACCCTCATCGTATCATTACTATTAATTTTCATCTTCTATAAATTCACCTCTAAACTGGGGACAGCCATCAATCAGCTACGCGAGTTTGCCAAACGTGCCGATAAGAATGAGCCTGTGGAAACAGATATGCAGTCCGCCTTCCCACACAACGAACTGGGAGAGATTTCACAGCATATCATCCAGATATACAAGCGACTGCGGGAAACCAAAGAGGCGCTATACATTGAACGGGAGAAATTGATCACCCACTTACAAACCTCGCATGAAGGATTGGGCGTATTCAATAAGGACAAGAAAGAAATCCTGGTCAACAACCTGTTCACACAGTACAGCAACCTGATTTCAGACTCCAACCTACAAACAACAGAGGAAATATTCTCTATCAGTGAGTTCCAGAAAATCACGGATTTCATCAACAAAACTCCCAAGCGTCCGGGCAAGGAAGAAAAGCGTATGTCTATCAGCATCAATAAGAATGGACGTATGTTTATTGTGGAATGTATTATATTCCAAGACTTAAGCTTCGAGATATCCATCAATGATGTCACCCAGGAAGAAGAGCAGATCCGTCTGAAACGCCAGTTGACACAGAACATCGCACATGAACTGAAGACCCCGGTCAGCAGTATACAGGGCTATTTGGAAACCATCGTGAACAATGAAAACATTTCGCGGGAGAAGATGCAGACATTCCTGGAGCGATGCTATGCTCAAAGCAATCGGTTGAGCCGACTGCTACGCGACATCTCTGTATTAACGCGTATGGACGAAGCCGCCAACATGATCGACATGGAGAAAATAGACATCTGCCTGTTGGTAGGCAATATCGTAAACGAGGTATCCCTGGAACTGGAAGAAAAGCATATCACCGTAGTCAACTCCCTAAAACCGAAGATACAACTACGGGGAAACTATTCCCTGCTATACTCCATTTTCCGCAACCTGATGGACAATGCTATTGCTTATGCAGGCACGGATATACGCATCAACATCAGTTGTTTCCGCGAAGACGAGAATTTTTATTATTTCAGTTTTGCCGATACCGGCGTAGGTGTCTCTCCCGAACATCTGAACCGCTTATTCGAACGCTTCTACCGGGTAGATAAAGGACGCTCACGCAAACTGGGCGGTACGGGATTGGGATTGGCTATCGTAAAGAACTCGGTAATCATCCATGGAGGTACCATTTCGGCCAAGAACAACCAAGGTGGCGGATTGGAATTCGTATTCACACTGGCAAAAGAAAAATAATCACTTATCACTAACCACTAATCACTTTTTTCCTTATCTTTGCGATGCATTGGTTTACTGTCTTTGTTCGGAGACGGTAATTAAAAGGGAATCAGGTGCAAATCCTGAACAGTCCCGCTGCTGTAAGTTTCATGATAGGTTGCAGGCAAACTACCAATAGCCACTGGAAGTCCGCTT
>ERZ779829.817-NODE-817-length-12972-cov-2.651777_pt1 | contig 12972 bp, 9 predicted proteins | sample MGYA00511562_ERZ779829 | MGnify/ENA primary metagenome ERZ779829 (study PRJEB29588, sample SAMEA2151677) | human gut metagenome | biome: human gut; feature: human-associated habitat; material: faeces | place: Denmark | collected 2008/2010 ... | reverse complement strand
CCTGCTCCTTTAAGGTTACCCTTCTGGCAACCTTGTCGATAATAGGTGCTTTCATGTGAAGACCAACTGACCATGTACCATTATAGGTGCCAAGTCTTTCTATTACGTATGCATGTGCCTGGGGCACGATTTTGATTGTACTAAGAATGATTACTATTACTACAAATACGAGAATGGTTAGAATAACTCCGATAGCTCCGTCCATTTTAAATACCTCCTAAGTTTAAAACTAAATCTTTTTTTGTATAAATTACTAATGGGTTAAAATCAGTTTCCTTTTCTGACTATAGCCTTCACACCGGAAATGGCTGTGATTTCAACCTCAGTTCCCATTGGTATGGGTTCGTCATCAACTGAACGGGCCGTCCATTCCAGACCATTAATTTTTATCTGCCCCTTTGAATTTACGTTATCAATGTCGGCAGTGACCAGTGCTTTTTTGCCTATCAACCCGTCTATATTGGTTTTTGCCAGCTTTTTCTGGTTAAGGAATCTCCTGGCAAATGGTCTTGTTACTGCAAGCAGTACAAGCGATGTAATGGCGAATACAAGAATCTGGATAGTATAATCCACCTTGAACAGGGAAAGTATTCCTGCAATCAGTGCACCGCCGGCAAACCATATTGATGTAAGACCAAGAGTCATAATTTCTGCTATAGTACAGAATATAAATATTGCAGACCAGAAAATGAGTTGAGCTAACATAATAAACACCCCCTTTGTAAATGTCAGTTTATCTGCAGTGCAGATTTAAAATTGCAACTCATGGCTATATTTTACTATGTAATATATATATGTACAATGATTTTTTGTGAAACGAAAAAATGCTTTAAAGGGTAAATACAGCACTTTAAAAATTCCGGCAGCCCAACACAGAAGCATTGTATCCTGTTAATATGAATTCTATGTAATGATCAGTTAAAAAAGGGATAAAGACATGTCATTTCTTAAAAATAAATAATATAAAATTGACAGTTCACTATTGCTATAAAAATAAAATAATATTATAATTCCTGTGTATACAGAGACGAAAATCAGAGAAAAGCATAAAAGTATTTTAGTTGTGGGAGTGAAAAGATGTCAGAAGAAAGAAAAAAGAGGATATTCAGGGTGGCATTTACTGTTCTTGGAGTCATAGTTGCTGCACTTGTTATTAACAAATTGCTGGATTCCTGGACGGGAGTAAAGGCGGTCGGAAGTAAGATCACCAGTGCTGCTGCACCTATCATAGTGGGTGCGGTTATTGCTTTTTTGATGAATCCTGTACTGGTGTTTTTTGACAGGTTGTTTCTTACTTTGTTTGAGGACAGACTCATAAAAACAAGAAAGAAAGCTAAGAAAGCTTCAAGGACATGTTCTGTAATAATTACTGTAATATTATTCCTGGGTATAATAGCTGGACTTCTGTGGATGGTTATCCCACAGTTATATGAGAGTATAAAATTACTTATCAGTAACATGGATACATACTATGACAACATAATGAAAAATATTGATATGTTGTACGCTAAGTTCAAAAAAACGAATATACCTGAGAGTGATCTTAAGAAGGTCGTAAATACCGTATATGGGAAGATGAATACCTGGATAAACAAAGATTTTCTTCCGAATCTTGATCAGATAGCACTTAAGCTTGGAACGGGACTTATGGGCGGTCTTAAGTTCGTGTACAACTTCTTCCTTGGAATAATTGCTTCTATATATATTATGTTCAACAAAGAATATCTTTCCACAAGAATGAAGAAGATCATTTATGCAACCTTCAGTGTTAAGAAAGCAAATCTTGTTATGGACGGCGTTGAGTGTACAAGCAGGATATTCAGCCAGTTTATCGGCGGCAAGATTCTGGATTCCATAATAATAGGACTTATAACATTTATTGTCACTACTATCGTGAAGATACCTTATGCACTTCTGGTCAGTGCCATAGTCGGAGTTACAAATGTAATTCCGTTCTTCGGTCCGATCATAGGTGCGGTACCTTGTGTGATCATAGTGCTGATTGCGGATCCTATCATGAGTGTCATCCTTCTGCTCATCATTCTTATAATCCAGCAGTTTGACGGAAATGTACTGGGACCTAAGATCTTAGGCGATGTTACGGGGCTCTCAAGCTTCTGGGTACTCACATCGGTCGTTGTGGGTGGCGGATTATTTGGCTTTTATGGAATGCTGCTTGGTGTTCCTGTATTTGCCTGCTGTTACATGTACATAAACAGGGTGTGTACCGGTAAGCTTATGGAGAAGACAAATGTGTATAATACCGCAGACTTTGATAATCTTAAGAGGATCGATGAAGCTACCGGCAATGGAATATATATGACAGAGGATGAGCTTGATATAAGGTTTAAGAAGAAAACTCCTGAAGAAAAGGCAGCCATAAAGCTTGCTAAGGAAGAAAAGAAAAAGTCGTCTATGGCAGGTAAGATCAAGAATCAGATCCACAAGATGGAAGCGCATCATGAGGCTAAGAAAGCCGTAGAGCATAAAGAAAAAGAAAATTAATAGAAAAGGTGGGGCTGTTTTATCAGACCCACCTCTTTTTCTGTAAGGATGTCTTTAACATCGTTACATCGCAGCAAGCCTTGCCGTAGGAAGTACCAAGTGCCGAAGACACATTTAGAATAGTTGCTGTTCCATTTAATTGATCATGCCGAATGATTTACACAAATTTGTTAAGGCTGCTGTCGTATTCATAATCTATCTTGGACAGTGCGGATGAGATATCCTCAGGCTTAACATTAAAATTTTCACAGAAGGCTTCCAGTGAAGGGAAGTCGTCCCTCAGCTTGGTGTTTACAAAGCTTAGCAGTATCATAGGATCTTTGGGAAGGTCTTTATAGTTCATGTTTTTCTCCTTTATAACTTTATTTTATGGGATCATGCATAAATCAGATATGGCAGGAAATACATTAATAAAAATATACACTTGAAGTATTTTCATATATGTGTGATAATTCCAACTGCATGTGTTATGCTGATACATATATTATATTTTTCAATGTGGCATAATACATATATACCATTTAATTGGTCTGATGTTAAGGGGAAAGATATGCTTCGGGGATTATTTCAGAATTAATTGTTGGCAGGAGACATGTGTAATGAGCGATAATACATCAAAAAATAAAGAGAGGCGGGCGTCAGGCTTTGCAGCCCAGGCGGCAATCCTTGCGGGAGCAGGAATTGTATCAAGGATAATCGGAGTACTGTATCGTTCCCCATTGTTCCATATAATAGGAGATGAAGGAAATGGTTATTATGGATCCGCGTATGCAATATATGCCATGATCCTTATGATATCCACATATAGTATTCCTACGGCAGTTTCCAAGATCATATCCGGCAAGCTTGCCATGAAGGAATACAAGAGTGCAAGACAGGTATTTAAGTGCTCACTGGTTTATGTGGCTGTAGTGGGAGCCGTTGCGGCGGGACTCACATATATATTTGCACCGGTGCTTGTTAAAGAACAGCCCAATGCACTGCCTTGTATGAAATTATTTGCACCGACCATATTCCTTGCGGGATTTCTCGGAGTATTCAGAGGATATCTTCAGGCGTACAACACCATGGTGCCCACATCCATATCCCAGATTATAGAGCAGTTGGTAAATGCTGTTGTCAGCGTGGTAGCAGCGTATTTCTTTTCACTTCCATTCACAAAGGGAACCACAGAATACGCCATGCATGGAGCGCAGGGCTCAGCATTGGGAACCGGAATGGGAGTTGTGGCAGGTCTTATCTTTATTCTCATTGCTTATGGCAGCAGGAGAAAAGAGATAATGAAGACTGTGGATATGGACACAAAGCATGAGGGTGAGCCGTATTCAATACTGCTTAAGCAGATATTCTTTATAGTTACACCTATAATCATAGCTTCATTTGTTTATAACATAACCACCACAGTTGACATGAAGATATTCTACGGAATATTAGGCACAAAGAACGTGGATACTGTTTACTCTGCAAATATGTACGGGATTTTCTCGGGACAGTACACAGTCCTGATAAATCTTCCTGTGTCTATTGCTTCAGCCGTTGGAACAGCGCTTATTCCAACTATTTCTGCGGAATATACAAAGGGAGATAAGCGCAGTACTGAGAAGGTATTTAACCAGTTATCCAGGAAATACAACTGTGAATTTGATGACAGAGGGAATATCGGAAAGAGGCAGTACTTTCAGAGCCGGTGGTACAGCTGTTGTTCCGCGGGGCCACAAAGACTGCGTCGAATGCCTTGGCAGTGGGAGCCATAGCAGTAGTATTCTATGCAATGTCAACAGTAACCAACAGCGTGCTTCAGGGAATAGGTAAGGTTATGGCACCGGTCATAAATTCAGCATTTGCACTGGTGATACACATAATAATCCTTGTGCCTATATTGTTTGCAACGGAGCTTAACATATATGCACTGGTCATCGGAACGGTGGTATATTCATTTATAATGTGTGTGTTAAACGGAATTTCAGTGAAGAAATCCATCGGAGCTGCCATGGATGTGAAGAAGATATTCGTGGCACCTGCCATAGCTTCGCTGTTCATGGGAATTGCAGCCTGGGGCAGCTACCAGCTTATATACAGGATCGTACACATTAATTCGGTATCCCTGATCATTGCGGTGATCATTGCCATTGTATTCTACTTTATGTGCATACTTGGACTTGGAGTGTATAAGGAGGAAGACCTCTTAAGACTTCCAAAGGGAAATCTTGTGGTTAAGCTTGCGAAGAAGCTCCATATGTTAAGAGACTAAGAATAGCGGGGAATAAAAAGAAGGACGAACGTCCTTCTTTTTATTTTGTTATGGTAACAAGAATGCTGCAGCATGGCTGCAAGTTTGAATTTGGCGACTGCTTATCAGCAGATAAAACTCACAAAGCGTGTTTTATTGCTACCAAAATGCAGAAAAGCATAGTAAAATGAATGTTTAGGAAGACTTGCAATATAAACGGCTGATGAACGTATAAAGATAAAAGGAAATTAAACCTATGGAAGAATATTGGCTGGCTCCGGGAATCTGTATTGATGGCGGCAAATACCGCATTGAAAAGGTTCTTGGAGATGGTGGATTTGGAATTACATACCTTGGGTACGACGAGAGGCTTGGAAGGAAGGTCGCTATCAAGGAATTTTACCTGAAGGGCTGCTGCTACAGGAGATCCGGAAGTCTTATGGTATACGCCAGTGATGAAAAGAAGGATGTGTTTGAAAAGGCGAAGGCACAGTTCGTCAAGGAGGGCAGGGTATTGGCACTTCTTGGAGAACAGGCAGGCGTGGTGAATGTATATACATTTGCAGAGGAGAATAACACAGCTTATCTGGTGATGGAATATGTGGAGGGGCAGTCTCTTGACGAATATGTGAAAGCCGGAGGGGGAAAGCTTTCTGTTTCCTGTACTCTTGCCATAATGAAGCCTGTGATACATGCCCTGGCAGGGATTCATAAAAGAGGTGTCATACATCGTGATATAAGTCCGGATAACATTATGATAACTGCTGACAGAAAGGTTAAGTTAATTGATTTCGGAGCGGCAAGGCAGTATGGGGATTATAACGAGGACAAGGTTTTTAAGGGGGGCTACACGCCCCTTGAACAGGTATCTGAAAATGGCCAGGTGGGACCGTATTCAGACATATATTCCGTCTGTGCAACCATGTACACCTGTATATCAGGCAGGATGGTTACGCCTGCCAGGGAAAGACTTAGGCATGACAATCTGCAGACTTTTTCCAAGCTGGGGATTGATGTAAAACCATCTGTGGAGGCTGCCATAATGAAGGGATTGGCATTGTATCCGGAGAACAGAGGGGCACAGAATGGAGAAGACCTGTATAAGCTTTTGTATGAAGAAGCTCCGTCAAAGACACAGAAAGATACCGGGGTAGTAAATGCGGTAAATAAGATGATATCTGATGTGAAGCAGGATCAGAAAAATGACCGGAAGAAAAAGAGGGTTGCCGGAATTGTAATTGCAGTTGGCTTGGTGGCACTGGTGGTTCTGTTTCTGGTAACCGGCGGATGGCATTTTCTGCATAGAAACCCCAATGATATTGAACATGAAAAGGATGGCAGTATTGAACAAATAAAAGACAGCGGCAGTGAGAATGCAGATGACGGTGAGGATGCAGATAATGGTGAAACTGCATATGACAGTGAAATTGATGATAACGATGAAGGTATAGATGATGGTGAAGAAATAGGTGGTTACGAAAAAAACGAAGCCGGCGATGAGAAAGTGACTTCCGAAGCCATGGAACAATATGGTGAAGAAGTATATGCCCTCTATCAGGATGTTCATAATGCCAATGACATAGAATTTGTCAGGGACGAAAATCTTAAAGCAGCTGCAAAATGGGCAGCGGAAGCTGCTGTCAGTGAGGCGGAGGCTTCCGGGTACAGCAATGAAGCTGAACTGAATGCGATATTAAGAAAGGCAGGAAATGAAGCACTGCTGGAGTTTAAAGAATACAGTGCAGGCTGGTTGATATATACATTTGCAGAGAAGACAGATGTGCAGGTAGTAAAGGCGGCTCTTGACGGATATGTAGATAATATGAATGAGGAAAATGAGGGAGCAATGACCCTTGATAACTGTGAAAGTCTGGGAATTGGGCCGGTGGTGACAACATTCTGGTCCTTTTCGGGATAATCCCCATCCAGGTGGATGCGTTCGCGTGCCAGTCCGCTGTTGGGCTCTGCGCCTTCCCAGAAGTAGTTGAAGGTCCGGCGCTGCACGGTGTCCATCAGGGCGTCATCGCTCGGCAGGGTTTCTTGGGTGCCGGGGCTTTTGCATTGGGTGAATCCCAACAACAGGCATAACAATAAAAAGCAATATTTAAGGAGCATATCTATATTCATTAAAGGGTTAAATCGACGAGTACAGGACAATGGTCGGAAAGGAAACCATTCTCTGGCATATCCTGGATGACACGGTAGCGATCAACTTTCGCACCGTCGGTAACGAATACATAGTCCAGCAATACGCGTTCGTCCAAGGGAATACGGCCGAAGTCATGGAAAGACCATGATGGACCATAAGTTATGCCTGCCGTTTTGGATGTATTCTGCATTCCGCCTTTTTCCAGTATTTGCAGGGGTTCCTCATCAGGCTCACAGTTGAAATCACCTGTAATGATGGCAGGCATATCAGGAGCTATCTGTTTGATTTTATTCAAGATGAGTCGTACACCTTCCTTGCGGGCTACTTTGCCGTCATTGTCCAAGTGAGTGTTGAAATACACAAATTTCTTTCCGTTGTTTTTTTCTTGCAATACCGCCCAGGTGGTGACACGGTTATAGGAAGCGTCCCAACCTTTTATTCCGATGGTGTCGGGATACTCGCTCAGAGAGAAGTTCCCATATTCTACAAGTGTAAAGCGGTCTGTCTTGAAGAACACCGGACAATATTCACCGGCTTCTTTTCCGTCATCACGTCCCACACCGAGTGCGGTGTATTGGGGAAGCCCCTGTTTGAGATCTTCCATCTGGTTATGGCATACTTCCTGCATTCCCAGTAAGTCGGGTTGGTAGTAGGCAATCATCTTGCAGGCATTGTCTTTCCGGTATTTCCAGTTGTTGGCACTGTCCGAAGGAGCATCCAGGCGGATGTTGAAGGTCATCACTTCCAGTGGCTGTTCGTTTTGTACAGGCTGTTTTTTAAACCTGCCAAGGAGCAAAATGCTGCAGGCACAAAGAAAAAAAGTTGTGTATTTCATGTTTTCTAAATATTTATTAAGTACTATTTCAGTGTCAGGCGTGCAGATCTTACATTCCGGCTGTCTCCACCTATCATCACGTCAAAGTCTCCCGGCTCGGCTACTTGCTTGAGGTCGTAGTCGTAGAAGCGCAGCAGTTCCGGCGTGATTTTGAAAGTAACTGTCTTGCTTTCACCTGCCTTGAGGAATATTTTCTCAAACCCTTTCAGCTCTTTCACCGGGCGGGTGATGCTTCCCACCAAGTCACGTATGTAGAGCTGCACCACTTCGGCACCGTCGCGCTTGCCGGTATTGGTAACGGTGACTGCGGCGGTAATGGAACCGTCCTGTCCCATAGCAGATGCACTCAGGGCGATGTCGCTGTACTGGAAAGTAGTGTACGAGAGGCCGTAACCAAAGGGGTACAACGGCTCATTGTCCACATCCAGGTAGCTGCTGCGGAACTTCTCGAACCATTTGCCTTCCTGCAGGGGACGACCGGTATTCTTGTGGTTGTAGAACAAAGGTATCTGCCCTACATTCTTGGGGAATGTCATCGTCAGCTTGCCGCTTGGGTTCACATCTCCGAAGAGTACGTCCCCTATGGCATAAGCGGCTTCGCTTCCTCCGAACCATACGTTCAGTATGGCAGGCACGTTCTCTTGTTCCCAAGTCAGTGTTAACGGCCGTCCAGTGAACAGAGTCAGTACTACCGGTTTTCCTGTTTTCAGTAGTGCTTCCAACAAGGTATGCTGCACGTCGGGTATGTTCAGGTCTGTGCGGCTTGAGCTTTCCCCGCTCATCTCTGAAGATTCTCCGAGGGCTGCCACGATAATATCCGCATCTGCTGCCACCTTTAACGCTTCTTCGAGCAGTTCCTTATCCGTACGGTTGTCCCTGTTTAGTGACCTTCCGAACATGGTCGCACGTTCTTCGTATGCGGCATCTCCGATCAAGTTGCTTCCTTTGGCGTAGGTGATGTTGACCTTTCCTGCCATCATCTCCTTCAGCCCTTCATATAGGGAAGGATAATCGTTGAGCCTTGCCGCCACACTCCATGTTCCCGGCATGTTGCTTCTCGTATTCGCCAAGGGACCGATGACTGCTACCGTTCCCTTTTTCTGCAGGGGCAGCAGGGGAGCCTGTCCGGTTTTTGCCGGTTCATTCTTTAGGAGTACGAAACTTTCACTTGCAATCTTGCGTGCGGCGTCACGGTGCTCTTTAGTGAAGATATCGCGTGCCGGTCTGCTCAGGTCACAATATTTGTAAGGGTCGTCAAACAGCCCGAGCTTGTATTTTGCTTCAAGGATACGACGGCAGGCTGTATCCAGCGTTTTCATGGTTATTTTGCCTTCGGTGAGCGATTTTTTCAGGGTGCCCACGAAACCTTCGCTTACCATATCCATATCGACGCCAGCGTTAAGGGCACGGGCAGAAACGGTTTGCAAGTCACCGATGCCATGTGCCACCATTTCTGCAATTCCGGTAAAGTCGGTCACCACGAATCCGTTGAATCCCCATTGCTTGCGCAGTACGTCAGTCATAAGCCATTTGTTGGCGGTGGCGGGCACGCCGTCCACTTCGTTGAAGGAGGCCATCACGCTGCCTACACCTGCGTCGACAGCCGCTTGGTAAGGATATAGATACTCGTTGAACATACGGTTGCGGCTCATATCCACGGTGTTGTAGTCGCGTCCTGCTTCTCCGGCTCCATAGAGTGCGAAGTGCTTGACACAGGCCATGATTTCATCATTCCGTTTCAGTTGGTCATTCAGCTTGTCTCCCTGATATCCTAACACCATTGCCTTGGCGATGGCACCTCCCAGGAAAGGGTCTTCTCCGTTACCTTCGCTGACACGTCCCCAACGCGGATCCCGGCTGATGTCCACCATCGGGCTGAATGTCCAGGATATACCGTCTGCACTTGCCTCGACAGCTGCAATGCGTGCCGACTTCTGAATGGCTTTCATATCCCATGTGCAGGATAACCCTAACGGAATGGGGAATATGGTTTCGTAGCCATGTATCACGTCCATACCGAACAGCAGCGGGATGCCCAGTCGTGAGTTCTCCACTGCGAGTTTCTGTACGTCGCGTATCTTTGCCACTCCTTTCAGATTGAAAAGTCCTCCTACAAGTCCTTGTTCAATCTTCTTGGCCACGTCGCTGCTCTTTGCTTGGCCAGTAGTGATCTCTCCGGTGACTGGCAGGTTCAGCTGCCCGATCTTTTCCTCCACGGTCATTTTCTTCATCAGTGCGTCGATGAATCGATCCATGTCCTGCGGAGATTTTTGTGCCTGTATACTGGTGCTCCCCATTAGGATGGCGGCCAGCAATAGACTTGTTCTTCTGAAAACTTTCTTCATGATATGTTTTGTTAGGGTATTTATTAAGTTTCGCAGGTTAATGGTAATCCCGTACATAAGTATGTTACTATCATTAACCTGCGAAAGCTTAATTTGTTCATAGGATTTTACTCATCCTTCGGTTCTTTCAGTAAATCAGGAATTTGGGTGTATTGATTGAAAGGCAATGGCAAGAGAGCTTTGTCTTCAGACCAACCTTTCAATTCTGTTTTTGCCAAGCCTGTACGTACAAGGTCGTTATATCGTTCACCCCATTCACAGACTAATTCCATGCGGCGCTCATCTATAACTTGTTCAAAAGTTACATTTGTCAGCTCAGGCATTTGGGCGCGTCTTCTTACTTCGTTGAATGGTGCATCACCGCTTTTCCCGTTCTTGATTTTAGCTTCGGCATTCATCAAGAGAACGTCGGCATAGCGGAAAATACGGACATTGTTGTTTGTACCGTATTTCGTACGGCCGGGAGTCAGCTGATTTAGTGGAGTGTAGGCTTTGCCATTCCAACAGTCTGTATTCGTCGGGTTCGTTTGCGGCTTGATATAATCACCGTCGGGGGTTGTTGAGTCTGCCATCAGGAACGAAGTTGTGGCACGTATTGTTTCTCCGCGGTCATACGCCCAGTCGCGGAAAGACTTCAAGATACCGCAGTCTCCCCAACCGTTGATGTTGCTGCCGGAATTTTTAGGACCTTGGCAGGTAAACCATTCTCCCGGATCAATTAAATCGCCGGAGCCATTACCAAAGTCAGTCATTTGACTTTCGAATATGGACTCGTCACAGAGTTTTCCCGGAATTTTGAATAATTGGTAGAAATCCGGGTAGAGTGAAAAGTTTCCATGCTCGATGATATCGTCTGTGAGCTCTTCCACTTTAGCATAGTTACCCATATTCAAATGGATTTTGGCAGCTAACATTTCAGCGGAGAAAGCTGTGACGGCTCCTTTATGCTCATTTTGATTGGGACGGATGCGGGGCATATTGTCAATGCCGTACTGTAAATCTTCCAATGCATATTTGTTTACTGCATTGGCAGTAGAACGGCTCAAATCAGTCTGGTTGTTGTCGCGAAGAATAGTAACTGCTCCAAATGCTTGAACCAGACGGTAATAAGCATAAGCACGCATAAACATAACCTCACCGCGATATGCTTTATAATTCTTCATATCGTTGTCGTTGGTGATATTCTCGGCGTATAGGTCCAATGATTCGATGGCTGCATTGGCGGTTTTGATGATATTGTAGTATTGCATCCACAATTCATTGATACCCCAGAATGAATCATTGTACTTATATTCACTCAAATTATAATAGTCACTGCCATTCCATTGGCCACTGAATACATCTTGATCACGGATGGTGGTAATTTCCCAAATCACCCAGTGCAAACCACTGGTCCGTATTTTGGCATATACACCCGATACAGGCTGATACATATTGCTGATATTGGTGTAATCTACTTTTTCTTCAGGAACTTTGCCTTCGGGCTCTTTGTCCAGAAAATCATTGCAGGATGCGAACGACAATGCCATCAAGGCGGACACTATATATATAAAAGGTCTTATTAATGCTTTCATTAGTTCTAAATTATTAATGGGTTATTTCTTAGAAATCAATTTTCAAGCCTAATGTGTAAGTTGACGTCAGAGGATATACTTCCGTATCCCAACCTTGGCTGTCAGACAATTCAGGGCTGAATGCATTGGCTTTAAAGGTTGTGAAGGGACGATCGGCTGTCAAACTCAGGCGTAAGCCCGGCATGGTATAGTTACCGAACTTGACATTACGGAATGTATAACCCAGCGTAATGTTTTGAATGCGGAAATAGTCGGCGCTCTCTACAAAGTAAGAGCTATATTTCTGGTCGCTTACGTTCCAAGGTTTCAGCAGGGCAGCTGCCGACGGGTTAGAGTTGGTAGAACCCGGTCCTGTCCAACGGTTCTCGTATTGAGCCCGGTCGAAGTTGTAGTTCTGGGAAGAATAACGGAGTGCACGTTTGCGATTGAACATCTGGGCACCGGCTTGGCCGTAAGTCGTCAATTGGAAGTCAAGATTCTTGTAATTAAGACCGAGGTTGATACCGTAAGTGAAGTTAGGAATATAAGAACCTAATGTCGTACGGTCATTTCCGTCGAGAACATTGTTTCCATCAAGGTCGGCATATTTCAAGTCACCCGGTACGCAGCCGTTGGCTACTGCAATCGGATCAGCGGCGATTTCTTCTTCTGTCTGATAGACACCGATCATTTTGAAGCCATAGAATGAATTCATTTCCTTGCCAACAATGTTGACGGTCTTGCCACCTCTGATGATACTGTTGCCATTCAAATCTTTCACACGGTTTCTTAAAGTAGAGATATTCACACCGATGTTGTAAGAAAAGTCTTTTCCTATTCTGTCATTCCAGTCGACGCTGACATCAATACCGGAGTTGAGAATTTTACCGTAGTTACCGGCAAGGGTCGTAGTACTGAAAGGAAGCAGCGGAGCAATCACAGCATTATTCGTCATGCGGTGATAGTAATCTACGTCAATGTTCAAGCGGTTGTTGAGAGTGATGAAGTTGATGCCGGCATTCCACTCTTCAACGACTTCCCATTTCAGCCAACTGAAATAGGTGTTGTTTTGATAACCGGGGATTGTGGCATTGCCAAATACACCGGATGCGCTGTTACCGGTAGAAATAGAAGCAAAACCATCGCTTGCAGCTACTTGGTCATTACCCAGTTTGCCCCAGCTTGCACGCAGTTTCAGGAAGTCAATCCATTTTTGGTTCTTCAGGAATGATTCTTCTGACAAAACCCAGGCGGCACCTACAGAGGGGAAATAACCCCAGTGTTCCTGATATTTGCTGGAACCATCGGCACGCATGGTAAGCATCAACAGATATTTGTCGGCGTAGTTATAGTTC
>ERZ779829.812-NODE-812-length-13027-cov-2.370644_pt1 | contig 13027 bp, 6 predicted proteins | sample MGYA00511562_ERZ779829 | MGnify/ENA primary metagenome ERZ779829 (study PRJEB29588, sample SAMEA2151677) | human gut metagenome | biome: human gut; feature: human-associated habitat; material: faeces | place: Denmark | collected 2008/2010 ... | reverse complement strand
CATTACCACCTTTTTTATCAAATATTATTGTTATTTTTTTGGCTACTCCACTTGCCTTAATTGTAATATCATCAGTTATAGCTCTACTATTAATTGTAATATCACCATTGGTATTATTATAAGTGTATTGAGTAGATGTAAGTTTGCTAGTACCAACATATACTTCAATTTCAGTAGGTAAATCATAACCTGTTTTAGGAGTTAATTTTGCTATTAAATCAGTATTATATATTGCATTAGCTGGAATCTCATAATCTAAATTTTCAATATTATGAGTCACTGTCATATTTTTATAATATTGTATTTTTTGACTGCTTACATTTCCATTTACTATTGTTGAATTGTAAGCTTCATCAATTACCTTTAAATTATTTATGCTTGAAAGATATACTTTTCCCGATTTTTTTAGACTTGTTAATGTAAAAGTATATCTAACCTTTGATTTCCCTTTTTCATGTATTAATGTTGGTTTAGCAGTAAGATTAGTGTTTGTTCCATCCTCATATTTTAAAGTTGCCACACCAGTGTATGTAGTAGAATATTCAATTGATTCAATTTTCTCATCGAAATTTAAATCGTAGATGAGTTTGTTACCTGTAATTGCAACATTATTTACTTGATCAGTAAGATAATAATTATCAAAAGTAATTGAACTCATTTTTGGTGCTATTTCATCACTTAATGTACATCTTAAATCACCAATAAATGGTCTTCCTGCAAGACTTCCCCAATTTGATACATAGTAACGAAATGATGTAGCATCAGTTGGTACATCGCCACTAACAGTTAATACATCGCCATTTTTGCTGATTTTTGTCTTATTGTAGATGTTACCAACATCAACGTAATCAATACCATCTTTTTTCTCAAAAAATATTTGTACTGAACAATAATGATTAGCCGTATCTTGTTTATAATATCTTGCGGAAGCATTAACTTTTAAATCGCCCTTCTTAGCTTTTTCTATATCTGCATCTGATAATGTTATACGTACCCATACACCCTTGGTATAATCTTTTGCACCAATATCATAAGCAGCAGCCCCTTTTCTTGCTTGAATTCCATAAGAATCTTCAAAACTTTTAAGGTTACTATCACCATCTGTAGATGTAGCAGCATCTTTTACCTCATCAGTTATATTCCAACCTTGTTCTGTTAAAGTACCATTTTTCAATTCAACAAGATTTTCTGTTACGTGAGAATTGGTCCATTTTCCGTCTGTGTTAGTTCCATTGCTATCCGCATGAACGCGAACAAAAAGTGACCAAATTGTAATAAAAATAAATAAAATTAATAGAAAAGATTTATAAATCTTTTTTGCCTTTTCCATACAAAATTCTCCTTCTATGATTTTTAATAACTATTTATGGTAAATTATATAAAATAGGTTTTAATTATTGACATTTATATATAATCATACTATAATGTATTATAACACGTTCATATGTGAACGAGTCAAGGAAAAAGGAGCAATTATGGTTAAAAAACAAACAGATTTATTTCAAATTACTGAGGCCGCAAATGCATGTGGCATATCAAGAAGTACTCTTATGCGATTAGAAGAAAAAGAACTTATAAAACCTGTATATATATCTGAAGAAAGTGGCCGAAGATATTATGATAATTACAATATTGCTCGTGTTCTTCAAATAGAAAAGTTTAGGAACATGGGATTATCTAATGATGAAATTATAGATTATTATAAATCAGGTGGCCAGATTGATAAAATTCTTTTACCATTAGAAAAAATGCTTTCAAATATTCAACGAAGCGTCGATGAACTTAGACTTCAATCACACAAAGAAGGAGATATATTAATTGATATAATTACTCTACCAAAGGTTATCTGTAGAATGAAAAAGTCGATAGGTTTATCACCAAAAGATAAATACGATGCTATGTATTCATTCTATACTGAATGCGTAAAAAAAGGGTGTGTTCTTTCAGATGAGCCTCTTTTTGATATTCTTGAACGAACTGATTTTTTAAATGGTTACATATCTAATGAAAAATACCCTTTTTATGTTTGTGTACCTCTAAGAGAAGAAACAGATGATTCTGTGATACTACCGTCATGTAAAGCATTATCAGTTCTTTACTATGGAGATTATGAAGATTCCGAAAAATGTTGGTTAATCATTGGCGAAGAACTTAAAAAAAGAAATCTAAAGCCCTGTGGACTTCCTCGTGTAATCGGCATTGTTGCGGCATATTCGGGAAGAGAAATTGCAGAAAGAAAATATTGTTCACGTTTTGTAATACCAATAGAAAACAATAATTAAAAAAGCCAAGATAAACTCTTGGTTTTTTTAATCTATTAACTATTTTCTTTCACCTTTTTAGTTAAATTAACTATATAATTCTATTGGCTTACTTTATCTTTTTTGTATATGATTAAAGAAATCATCACAATATTTTTTCAAAAAATGAATCATTATTAACGATAAATCCTCTGCTATTTAAATCATTAATCATTTCATTATACCCTTTATATATTTTTAACTCATCATCGGATTGTATTTCATCTACATTACTTTCATCTACCGGATTAATTAAAGACGATTTTTCTTCAATAACTTCAAACTTAACATTATAATTTCGAAATGAAGCAACACATAGTTGTAATCACAAACAACTTTTTCATTTCAATTCTACTCTTTCATTTACATTGTTTTTATACTATTTTGGCGAAAACTTTGCCATAAGTTTTTCGCTAACAATCTAACATAAGTTGGCTAATATTTCTTAAATATCAAATAAATGATGTCCCGATAATTCCTTAAACATTGTATCTATTTTATCTGCTTCAACTGGATATACTAAACCTTCAGAAGTAAAAATTGTCCCATCTTCAAACTCAATTGTCAAATGCCAACCACTTTTTGCACAGGTTGTATCCGATTCTAATTCATATTTATCTTTTAATAAAAATAATCCTTTTTCACTTGCATTAATAAAAAATGTATTTATTTTTTCATCGTCTAATTTTGTAACAAATTCAAATTCTTTATCTAAATCAACATTACCATCTACTTCAACAATATTTTTAGTAAATAATGACTTTGTTTCAAAATCATATAATTGATGATATTCACCAATAAACATAAATTGTTCAACATAATAATGAATTTTCTTTATTTTTTGAATTTCGTTTAAGCTCTTAATTCGTTCCATTTCCGAAATTATTTTAGTAAAAGTATTATCTGCTTCATCTATTGTTTTTGAATTTTTAATTAATTTTTTCCCATTATAACGAATTAAATTTATATTATCAATGCTAATTTGACTATATTGTTCTTCTGTTTTACTATCTACATATGTATCTAAATCATTGATTTTTTGTATTTTATGTTCGCTTAGGTCATCACTTGTGCATCCTGTTAAACATATGATGAACATCAAACTTATAAAAGCAACAATTAATCTTTTCATTTATTTATTCCCCTTTCACTTTTAAATTTAATTAGCAGACCATGCCCCACAACTTTTTGATAATTTGCTTTAATGCTAAATAAATTATCATATAGTAGTTTAGCATACCACCTTTTAAGTTAGAAAATATATTTATTAATTTACTTTATATTTTAATTTATCAAATGCCTTTATATCTTTTTTATTAATTTCAATAATGAATAATCTTGGTGTTATCACAGTTAGGCCTTCACCTTCATTAGCAATTTTAAGATTTAAAAGTAATTCGTTATCAATGACACTAATTGATTTAAAAGTATATTTATAACCTGTCATAGGATCACATGAATAAAGTATTGCCAAAGATTTTTTATCAAAAAAATCTACACAATATTTTTCATAAAATGATTCATCCCCAATGATGACTCCATTACTATTAAAATCATTAACCATTTCGTCGTAATCTTTGTATATTTTTAATCCGTTATCATCAAATAGTATGTTATTTATATTACTTCCATCTGCCATACTAATTAAAGATGATTTTTCTTCAATAACATCAAACTTAATATTATCATTTTTACAAGAAGCACAAGTAAACATAAAACAACACATCACTATAATCACAAATAATTTTTTCATTTCAATTCTCCTCTTTCATTTATATTGTTATTATATCATTTTGACAAAAGTTTTACAATAAATTTTTTGCTATTTTTTTAACAATCAACCACTAGTAGACTAATATTTCTTTAGTACATCTCAATATTGGTTTTTAAGTTATATCATATAATAATATGTAATTTATATATGATAATATATTTGAAAGTAAAGAAACTACCTTTTTTCTTAGGGAGTTTCTTGTAATTAATGTGCATTTTCTTAAAAGTGTACCAACAAAGAAAGCTTAGGAAATATGTTATTTATATTTTGTTTAAACCATAATATGTAAAGTAATACAGATGTTTACAAAATTTTACTTTTATTTATGTTTTTATTTTATGATAATGTCCCAACGATAAATATCATAATATAAAACTACAATATCACTAAAAATAGTTTAAATTAGAATTCTAATCTACCACTTATTATAATTAGTTGCATATAATCTTCTTAAATAATTCCATTTAATTTCATCATAATTACAACTACTTGCAAGAGCAGTAATATTTCCCGTTCCAACTTCATCTACAATTGAAATGTTATTTGTTTTACCTTTTTTTAAATTTTTTGTAACATTATCATAACTAACAATAGTATCAATTCCTTTTATTTTATTGTAAATAATTGGATATGCTTTCGCAAATTCGCTATAAGTGTATTCTTCATAATAATCATATTCACTCTTAGTAGTATTTTCATCCATATATATAATATATTTCAAATTATACATTGGTCCTTGAGTAGTCTCTTCACATAAATAAACGGAAATCCTTTCTAATTGCATTGCTTTATTATAATCTAAAGAAACTAAATATAAATCATGACCAATTGTTATATTACCTATTTGATAATAAAAGGCATTGTTATAGAAAGTACACTCATTAATTAATCCATTATTTAATCCAACTATTCCTGAAACTGTAACTTTATCAGTTAAATATCTATTACTTCCATCCATAAAGCTTAAATGCATTGCTCTATCAACAAAACTATTTTCAAGTAAACCATCATTATAACCAATTAAATTACCAATATATGTTTCAGGACTTCGTGGTAATGCAATTGCTATATTACCATTTCTACCAGTTTGGGTAGCATTTTTAACGGTACCATAGTTTGCCCCAATCGCAGATCCAACATAACTTAAGCTGTTATTTTCTAAAAGGATAGTTCCATTCATTGAACTAAAGAAACCATCAATTAAACCATAATTAACCCCAATTGAACCACCTATTGTTATTTTTTTATTTGTAATGACTGATAAACTTATTGTTTGGCCACTTCCGCAATCAATAATTCTTCCACTAGCCATAACTTCTCGCGCAAACGTACCAACTACTGCTTCTTTTGTTAACGTACCTTGGTAATCGAATGCGGACGCAACATATAAATTATATACCATACCACTTACCTTAGAGAATAATCCAAAGTTATCTAACTTATCTACACTCGCATTAAATCTAATAATATGACCATTACCATTGAATTTTCCTGAGAAACCATCTATTGAACTACTTCCAAGACTTTCCCATTCAATTGTATCGATAAAGCCAATATACATAGCACTCATACCTATTGTAATATCATTTGTTAATACATAGTTTGCATTAGGTGCATCATTTACCTTTTTAAGTCCATCTATATCTTTAATTTCAATTCCATAACAAGCATATAATTCGATATCATGTTCTATTGCGGTTACAGGATTGCCGTCTTTATCTTCATAATGACTAAAAATCATGTTGTCCATGTTATAGATTGGTTTTTCTAGATTAACTGTTAGAGTTCCAAATAAAACATTTGTCAATTTCTTTTGTTTTGTATTATCCGTAAATTTACCAACACCACTATTTATTGTTACAGTAAAGCCTTCTGTATTATCTTCATAAACTGCAAAATATGTTACTTTTTCCGTGTAAACTAAATTATTTAGTTCTTGTACAGTTATTAAATCTTCACCATCGGTAGTCCAACCAATAAACTTTTTACCATTACATTTAGGTTCAGTAGTGAAATTAATAAATTCACCATTAATACCAAAATGTTGAATCTCAACGCTACCATCAGGGAATATCATTAACCCATCCATCTTCTCTTGTTCTTCGATTACTCCACCATATGGTTCTGATTTAAAGGTAATTTCAACAGGAACATTAGTATCATGAAGATATACAGCTGTATAAACTCTATCTTCTTCAAAGATAATTTCATCTCCTGCTTTTACTTTAATAACTTGTACATCGCCATTATCATTCGTAATAGTGGTTACATAACCATCAAATATATAATAATTATCGCTATAATAGTAAACATTTGGAGCCTTCACTGTTGTTCCATAGTCTTGTGTATAATTAGTAAAATGTCGTAAATCACCCATTACTCCTTCACAATATATACCCTCAAGTTCATTACCATCGACATCATAACATTTACCATCAGAAATAAAAGTAATTGTTACTTTTTTAGTTGTAGGTTCCTTGAATACTATTTCCACATCAACATTATGATCAAATGGAATTCTAGCCATATAATTATCATTATAGAATTCGCTAATATACTCAACACCATCAACTATCCATTTTAAATAACTTGGAACATATGTTTTTGACTTAGCATCAACACTAAACATACTAGCAAGTAAATAATAAGATGTTCCATAAGTGCCTTGAACACTTAAAACATTTTCATCTTTATTATTATTAAAATAAACATTTCCTGTACCATCAGTTTCTTCGACTTCTACTTTACCTCTAAAACTAATAGTAATTGTTGCGGGATCTAATATATAATATGCATAATATGTTTTATCATTTGTACCAACTTCAATTTCTGACTCTGTAACTTTTGATGTTTCATCATAAGGTGATGTAGTCCAGAAAGCAAATACAAATGTACCAGCTTCAGTTTGATAAGTTTTTGGGGTAATTTCACTTAGTTTAATAACTTTATCAAATTCATCAGTTATTGTATTTAAATGCTCACCATTTTCAAACTCTCCATCAATTGCATCAAATGTAATTGTGTATTGTTTTTTTTCCTCCTGGTAATTAGCTTTAAATGTAAGTGTAGTTTTAATAGCCCCATTTAAATCTTTTTCACTTCCAATAATATAAGAATCAATGTCAACACCCCAATCAAGGAATGTATACTTAACTTTACCATTTGCATCATTTCTAGCAGATATTCTTATATTTGCTTCATTCATTACTTCTTTTAAAGTCTTGCCATAATAATCGCCTTTAATAATTTGCTCATAATATTCATAACCATAATCAGAATAATTTACAAAATAAATAATTACATCCTTTTTAATTTCTTTAAATACTGGTGTATAAGTTTCAGATGAAATAAATGCCATTCTAGTATTAGCATAATGAATTTCACCATTTTCATTTTTCCAACCTACATAAGTATAATATTTATTGGTTTTTTCATCATAATAGTCATTTAAACTTGGGAATGAATAATAAGTATCTTCATCTTCTTTACCATAATTCCACATTTTTCCGATAATATTTAATACTGTTTTACCATCTTCAATAGTTACTCCTGTATTATTAACAAATGATTGTAATGCATTATCTAATATAAATTTTGCACACAAAGTGTTGAAATTAAATTCAGCTGTTACATTGATGTCAAAATCTTTATTTGGCATATCTTGTGGATAATTAGATAAATCAGGCCAAGTAATTTGATAACCGGCTTCTAAAACTTGATCTAATAAAGAACGTGGGTAGTCTAAGTAATTACTTAAAATCATTTTATCATCAAAATTAATTTTTAAAGTTTCATACTCTATTTTTTCCCCTTCTTTAACAGGATAACTTCCAATGCTTTTACCATTAAGTTTAATATTAATATAGTAAACTGGTAAACTTGATAAGCCTTTTCTTTCGTATAAAACATAATAAATTCTATTTTTATCTACATTAGGCATATCCTCTACATTGTAATATCGGCTATTAGCATAATCATTATTATTAATATCCATATAACCTGTCACAACGTAAGTTTTACCATCATGTATAAACTCTGAGCCAATAGCAAATTCTTTTGGTGGTGTTGGAATAATATCTTTACCTTTAAAGTCAAATGGTTTATATTCTTGTTTTATGCGTGTTGTTGAGGTAGTTTCTAATACATAAGTTTCGGTATAAACAATTGTATCTTCATACTTAGCATAAAAATCAAATGATAAATCATCACTATTAAAACCACTTATATAATAATAATTATTTTTATCAACATTAACAATCGGGTAAGTTTTATCTTCAACTTCAATTTCTTTAAATGCCATAGAAGTGCTATCAACCACATAATAATTATTAGTAAATGTTAATCCTTTTGGATTTTCATAGCCAACAAATTTTTTACCTTCTATTGTTGGAATTGGCATCGAATCCGTATAAACAATAAACGATTGTAAAGCAGGAACATAATTCATTTTAAAACTATTAACTAATTTGTATTTATCTCCATTTGGTGAAATATCATAATCCGGAACATAGAAATTTCCTTGATATGTTCTTTGTTTCCATTTCAAACGATAATATGTTGTGGAAAGATCTTCATATTTAACTTTATTAAATTTTCCATCCCATGATTCATCTACTTTATCTCCTAAATACGGATAATATTTTTCCCATAAATCATTGATATCCAAATAATATCCATGGCGAATTGGAAACATTGAGGCATCAGTAATTGGAGGCGTTACATATTCTCCTTCAGTAACTGTTTGAAAATCAATAACTTCAGAAAACTTAGTTCCATAACCTGTCTCATATTCATTTAAAAATTTACTATTTTTTGTAGCTAAATCTCTTCCATTAGAATTGTAATATTCCATATAAACAATGCGTTCAATTCCACTTGCTAACAATCCATTTTTTGGAATCAATGTAAGTTTAACAACAAACTTTAGTGATTTAGGTTGATAGGCTTTGCTAACATGTGTTGCTTGCCCACCAGCTAAAGTAACATATTTTTGGTAATCATCTGTTTGATACTCTGGTACATCAACAAATTCAATTGCATAATCAAAACATCCACCATATTGATTATGACTAGCTCTATCGACTACTCTTTTACCAGTAACTATATCTAAATAGCGCATTTCGATATTGCGCATATTTACACCACTATATCTACCTGTTATTACATATGGATCATCTGGTGAATTGCTTTTTTCCACAAACTCTAAAGGAATTAAACGATCACCAACATCATACAATTTTATTTTTGTATCAAACAAATCAGTATTGATATCATAAACCAAGAACTTTGCACCAAGTTTAGCATTTACAAATAATCCTACCTCTAAATATATGCCTCCATATACTTGAGTTGCACTAACTTTTCTTACCGCATCGTAATTATATCTAAAACTTACTAAACCACTAATTTCAATGTATGGTCCAAAACGGAATGCTACATAAACAGATGCTACCGAATTTAATTTTAAAACTGATAACGAAAGTCTAGCTTCTAATCCACATCTAAATCCTACTTGACCCTTTAACGTAATGGTAATATCCATTTCATTTTCTGTTGTGACTCTAGTAAATTTGAATGAATCATGCATTACTGGTCTATTTCTACTATCAAATTCTCCTGTACCATTTGTTAATGTTGTAGACTCAACATAATGGTGATTGAATTCAATATAAAGTCCTGCCTTTGCACCTAATGATCCTACAACATTGAATTCTAATTGTAGACTCACAATTGGAATTGGTAATGGTATAGCGCCTAATTGTATATTAAATATATCAACATATTCTAATTCACTCTCTTCTTCATCAATAAGAGGATTATTAGTAATTGCTTCGGTTAATTTATTATAAGCATCTTTATTTGCATCAATAATTTCTTTAATTTCATCTGATATATCAATTCTATTTAAAGTTTCATCGCTGTCCGCAAACTCAACTTTTGCTTCTAATGAAATTGAAAAATCATTACTTAAATTCACTTGCACATTAGTGTAGAACCAAAGTAGAGGATTTAAAGTTATTTTCCTTGATTTACATATTGTATAATTATAATTAACTTCTGTCTTATTTCTAATTACAACACTTACTTCAATCTTAAAATTACCAATTTGCAATTCTCCACCAAGTTCTATTTCAAATTCTAATACTGTACCTGTAATATTAATTTTTACTTTAGGACGTTGAAATGAAAAACCTGCGAGTTGTTTCATAAATACTATTTTTTCATTTTCATCTTTAATATTTGATACATACTCTGCAACCGATTTTGATTTCTGTAATGATTGCACAACTGATGATTTAATTTTTGCAAATCCTTCATTTTCTTCAATATTTCTAATAACAGTTTCTTCAGATAGTTCAATCATACCTTCTAATACTGCTTTTTTATCGCCATAAATATCTAACTCTTCATATATATCGTCAACATTTGGAGTGACAACATCAAGTATTACAAAAGTATCTTCATAAATTTCTGTTCCAATTACATATTGAAGTTTGTCAGTTTTTGCACTGATTACTTTACAAATATAATCTGTATCAAGAGAATAATCATATTCTCCAATTGTTATGATTGTACCTTTTTCAATTCTTTCATTCGTTTTAATTGTCAGTCTATTAACTGTTTTTTCCAAATCTTGATCAATAAAGGTATATACTTCTTCTTCAAATTTAGCAACATCCACAACCTTAATATGAATACTTGGATTTTTCTTTATTACTTCACGTTCTTCTTTTTTAATCGTTAAAGTAAGTTCATCAGCGTTTTCTATTTCTTTATCATCAACTTTACAGAAACTAATATCTGAAGTGTATGTTTTAATAAAATAGTTTTCACCTTCAACTAAATCATAGGTTGTTGAAAGAATATAGTAACCTTGCTTTTTTGAAGGTTTGCATACAAGGTCTATAACGTCACCACTTGTATTTTCACCGTAAATATATTCATTTAAATTTTCATCATGCAAAACTATATTTGGTGAATATATTTCAACTTCTGGTGTTGTGCTTACTCCCTTTACACTTTTTATTCTTTTTATAACACCGGCTGCTTCTTTGGAATATCCTGCATAAATAGTTATTGTTTCATAAGTAACATCTGTTTCCCAAACTTTTTTACTGCATTCTGCATCATAAAACCATCCAGAAAAAATATAGCCATCTTTATATGCAATCCCTAAATTATTTAGTTTACCATCTTCATCTATTAATACTGAATCTTCGGATATTCCGCTATTAGCATCAAGAATTATATTAATTCCAAATCTTGCATATAGCGTTATATCATTTTCAACAACGATTTCATTATCACTTTTGCTAGTAAATTCAATATCAAAATACCAACCCCTAAATACTCTATTTTCTTTTGTTGTTTCTGGGAGCGTTACTTTTGTTCCTTTTTTATAACGTTTATTTTCAACATGACTGCCACCGTTAACTTCATAAGTAATTGTTACATATTGATTTGATTTTACGCTATTGCCAATAACAATACCAAGGGTAACACCAATAACTAATAATAATGGAACAGCTATTAGTAAAATTTTTCTAAGCATTTTTTTATCCATACAACTTCCTCCTTATATTTATTTCTTTTGTTGAATAAATATTTTTACCGCTTCCTTTAAAATTGCCATTTGCGATAACATATAATATTTGTCCTCAAACATTGCATAATGAACAGATGCTCTAACGAAAATAAATATCAATGGTAAAATAATATTATATGAAACTCCTAATTTAGGCTCTAATTCTTTAGCATATTCTGTGTATCTTCTTTCTACACCTTCAAAGAATTTTTTTCCATGTTCTATATATTTGGGATGTGTATATACCTGATACATTAAACGATATTTTTTACCATGCTCTTTAGCAGTCCATTCAGGAACTTCTTCAATGAAACGATCTATATCTTTTGGATTAGTTGGTGCTTTTTTCATAAATTCATCTTCTACTTTTGTCATACAATAATCTGTTGATTGAGCAATCAAATCATCTATATCTTTAAAATAAAGATAAAATGTTGCTTTTGAAATATTTGCGGCTTCTGCTAATGCGGAAATACCTGTCCCATGTAACCCATTTTCTGCATAGCATTCATAACATGCTTCCATTATTTGGGCTTTTCTTTCACTATAAATTTGTTCATTTCTGGTTCTCATTTATATCACCCTTTCATTATATGAACGTTCATTCACATTATAGCATATTTTATAAATAAATGCAAAAGAAGTTAGAAATTAAATCTAACTTTTTATTTGTGTATATAATTCAGTATGTACAAACACAATAATTATAAGCTTTCCAACAATTAATTTTGTATTTTGTGATATAATACCATTGCGCATTTCATTCATTTCTATTAATAGTACGGCAATATTATTATGTCAAAAGAATGCACAAAAAAAGCGGTAATAGACAAGCCGAATATCGGTATTCTATTATCGCTTTTTGCTCTTTATTAGACCATAAAATTTTCTATAGTTTTTTTAAAAACCATATATTTTTCTGTCTAGTCCTACTTGTTAACTAGCTTGATTAAATTATTTATAAATATATGCACCTACAGTATTAATGGTGTTATCATCATATTTTAACCATCCATATTTTAATGCTTGATCTATTATGTATCCACGTTCAATTGAAGAAGATTGTTTTAATAATTCAAGTATTTCATTTTTCAAATTAGTTAGTTCTTTATTTTCATTTACTTTAAGATTTCCTTTGTTGAATATTAAAACATTAGGCCTTATTTTATTATTTTCTATTTTTAAATATCCATATAAAAGTAATTGTTCGATATACCCTTTATCACATTCATCAATTATATCATTACAAACTAGCCATAATGTGTATGCATCATTATAATTTATATGTACAGGAGTTTTGCTATATAATCCTTTTGCATAATACTTATATTGACCATAATGAACGTCTATCTTAATTTCTTTTTCGTC
>ERZ779829.810-NODE-810-length-13045-cov-3.573441_pt1 | contig 13045 bp, 10 predicted proteins | sample MGYA00511562_ERZ779829 | MGnify/ENA primary metagenome ERZ779829 (study PRJEB29588, sample SAMEA2151677) | human gut metagenome | biome: human gut; feature: human-associated habitat; material: faeces | place: Denmark | collected 2008/2010 ... | reverse complement strand
GCTTTTTCAATCTCCCGGTCGAAGCCGATGATTTAAAGGAAAACACAAACGGTATGATGAGTTGTTTTGTAGCGAAAACCGCATTTGCATAGGTAATTGTTATGTAAATTTCGGAATCAAAACAACATCGCTGTCCGGAGAAACAAGACAGGATTGCGAAAATCTGAATATGACGGACTGTATGACGCTGTACGGACGAATAGCAATGAACAATCCTGTCAGCTGTGAAACAGCACTGACTGTCAATGCAGTGAGCGTAACAGGAAATACAACCGTACCGCTGATAGTATGCAGAAAAGGCACTTTCAGCTATGTAAACAATTGGCAGACTGATAAATTACTCGGTAATGAGAAAATGTTTAAGATGATAGCTGATAAGGCGAAGATCGAAGCTAAATCCTACAACAAATTTGAAGAAGAAGAACCGGAGGTATAAAAATGTTTTTATTCCCGCTTTTAATGGTAGAAAAGAAACGTCAGACAATGCTCAGCGAGATACGCAAGGAGCTTGAGATGAATCAGAAGATAACAACAGTGAACAATCTTTCGTATTTCATCAAGGAGGAGCTGAAATATTATGAGTACATCACTCATATCATAATCGACCTTGAATTTATCGAGGAAAAGGGTGATGAATATCCGTAATATATGTCTGTGCCTGGATAATGATAGTGCAGGCAGAGCAGCCTCAGCTACTATCAGACAAAAGCTGATGAGTATGGGATATATGAATGTGTACGAACGGTTTTCAAGGGAGAAGGATTATAATGAGGAGCTGAGTATGGTAAGGGAAGCAACTTATGAAATTGTTTATTAAGGTGATATGTTGAATTCATTCTCATTTTTTGATTATTTTCTTTTTGATTAGTTTTCAGAATGATAGCTGAATTTTATTGTCATTACTTTGCCATCAGGAAAAATATATTTCTTATCCTTGCTATCATATACTGGATTAAGTTTATGTATAAGTGTATGATGATTGGGGCAGATGATCAAGATATTTTCGGCATTGTTATTCGCTGATTTAGAGTAATACTCTATATGATGAGCTTCACAGATATCAGTAGTATTGTCTGTCAACGGATAACCGCCACACAGCTGACATTTTCCTTTGTAAAGTTTTTTTAGATTTGTTATAATATTACGATTGTATATTCGGACTGTTTGATTTGCATTGTTGACAAATTTTAACGCTGAGTTTTCATCTTTTGCATTTATTATTGATTCTATTTCCTGTTCATTTGCATCATCCGTCAAGGCGTAGATTTCCTCTGCATCAATATCAGATACTCCGTTATGGACGAATGATAAAATCATCTGAGACAATTCATCAAAACTGAATTGTCTCAGATGATTGGCCATTTCAACTACACCTTTAGCGGGTTTTCGGTTCCTCCATCCTTTACGTTTACTCGAACTTTCCGGAAGAGCATCAAATTCATCTCTGCGCAGTTTCAGATAATTATTATCTTTTCCGAAGGTAGCAGAGATATTTTCAAATGCTTCTTTTTGAGTACTGTATCCGAGCTTTTTAACAGCATCGATATCATATTCTGAAAGATAATAGGCGATTATTGACATTATTTTGTTAGTTTCCATCCTTATGCTCCTGTTTCAATCTCTTCAAAATATCAAATAATGTTTTGTTTTGCTTTTCATGTTTAAGCTCACATTCCCATATAACAATAACTTTCCATCCAAGATCAATCAGTTCTTTGTGCTGCCGATGATCCCTTTCAATATTTGCATTTATTTTATTCATCCAGAACTCTGTGTTGGTTTTTGGAACCACAAAGTATTTGCAGTTGTTGTGACCATGCCAGAAACATCCGTTAACGAATATTACAGTTTTATATTTCGGAAGAACGATATCAGGAGTTCCGGGAAGACGTTTGTCGTTTTTACGGTATCTGAATCCATGCGAAAAAAGATATTTCCTGACTATTTCTTCTGGCTTTGTATCTTTCCCTTTTATGCGTGACATGTTAAAACTTCTTGTTTTTTGATCGTGTACGTCCATGCCTCCTTATCACCTTCTCATCTATCTGTTTTATCTGCCAGAATATACCCTCCAATAGCTTGACAGGTATACTGTTTCCCGCCATTCTGATTATCTTGTCACGTGGAAACAATATACTTCCTTTATGTATTTCTGGGTTGTTTTTTACGATATTTTCATAATCGTCGTCAGTGAATCCCATAAATAACATGCATTCCCTTGGAGTGAGATAACGGAATTTGCTTTTTCCATCGCCGCCAATATCAAAATAAATATTTCCGGAGTTTGGATTTCTGTCCTGCTTGGTTGTTACAGTTCTTATCATATTAAACTCAGGGTTGATAACATTCCCTTGAAGTATAAGCTGGGGATTTTCATTCCATATTTTCCTTCTCGATGGCGTGTCATTCGGATTACAATCCCTGGCTTCATCAAGCAACTTCTGATTATTATAATCAGTTCTGAATAATTCACTGATATCTGTTTTTTTATAAAATCCGGATTGCTTGTAATCGTTGATTACACCCTCAGAATTTTTGTGTGCAAAATATTTTTCAACCTTTTTTCTACGATTTTCACTGTTACCGACAAATACACTTATCATAAGTAATCTCGGGCGATTCTGAGGCAACCCGAAGCTATGCGCATTCAACTCAAAATATTTACTGACATACCCGAGAGAATTAAGGTCGTTTATCCATGCAGTGAAATTTCCAAAGTGTCGTTTTGAAAGCAAAGACGGCACATTTTCCATCAGAAGATAACGAGGAAGCTTTTTGTCTGAATCTTTCATTTCCTGAAGAATTCTGCCAACCTGCCATAGAAGGCTTGACCTGCTTCCTGAATTCTTGTCTATTCCTTTATTATAACCATGAAAGGCTCCGACATTCGATAAATCCTGACAAGGAAATGAATATGTCAGGATATCTATATTTTGGGGCATACATTCCCCTTTCAGTGAACTTATATCAACAAAATTGTGATTCCGTTTTATAGCTGTAAGTATACGGCGTAGAACTTCAACTGAGTAAGTTTTCAGTATTTTATAATCCATGGCATTCTTGCCATCATTGCTTAATGTGTATTTCTTCAGTTCTTCGAGTATTTCGGCTTTATTCATGCTTCTGATTTTGTCAGTTATTTCCGGTGAGCAGTGTATTGCATCGTATGCAATGGCAGCATGAATATCCCATTCACAAGTTCCGGCAACTTTAATATCAATTCCTATATTTTTCAGTGCTTTTGCCTGACTTCCTATTCCACTGAAAAATTCAACAATCGTCATATATTGTAATGACTCCATTTCTTATGCTTTTACAAATATTCCTTCTTTTTCAAGCCGTTCTTTGATTGCAATGATTGCCCTTGCTTGTGCGGGAGAAGGAATCTTCCCGGTTTGTTCTATAGAAGCAGCAACTTTTAAAAGTGAGCTTTCCTTGTAAGTAAGCAATTTCATCTTTTCTGCTTCGTGATATAAATTATTCCAGAATGCCGAGCCTAAATTGTATACCTGCATCTCTGTTGTAAGCTGTTTTTCTTCTTTTTCAATTCTTGAAGCAGCAGTTTCATCGCTTATCTGGTCCTCAACAGGAATAAGAGTCTTCAGAAATTCAAATGAAGGTTTATATTCCATCTCTTTGAATTTTTCCCATGTCTCCGTTTTTTTGCAGTATTCTGTAACAATTACGCCCTTACTATCTGTAATAAAATCATTGGCCATTTTCGATACAATTTCTATTTCGTGCACAAACGAAGGTTGCAAGGACTGCTGTTGCCAAATGCGTTTCCAGTCTATTCCGTAACCTTCCGGCAGACTTGCCATTATTTTAGATATTGTATAAGGAACAATATTAAGTTTAGGACCGCCTTTCTGATACCAGGGTGCGTGTGCAACGATACCATCAACTGTGTTGAAAATTATTGCAGCACCAACTGCACGTTTGAAATAGTATTCATTTATACTTTCTTTTTTTTCTTTATATTGCTTGTTCATCTGGGCTCCGAATTCTTTCATTACCCAATTGCTTCCTTTTGACACGATATGTGGTTTACATTCAATACAGAATATATATTTCGCGAGTTTTTCTTTAGTGATGATCTGTTTCTTGGGATATTTCTGCTGAAATTTGTCTTTCTGTGCTTTGGTAAATTTAATCTGTTCCTGTTCATATTTTTTGCGTGCTCTTTCGTAGTACCAGCCTGTAGGGTTAAGAGCACCGTTAACAGGCGGTGCAAAACACTTTTTTGACAATTTTTCCATTATTACGTGGAAAGGACTGTTAGAAAAGAAATCGGCTGCAGTGACCTTATTCTGACTATTGGCATATTTAGAAATTTTCTGAACCATTGTGTCATAGAATTTGATGCCATCGTCATCTGTGGTTTCACGATCCTCGATGACAGTAATTTTTGCTGGTACAAAAATGCCGTTCAGATCCGGATTATCTTTCTTTAAAACTGCATTTGCCAGGGAGGCAGTTGTCTGTCCACCATTGATAATCTGTAGATCTTCCAATTCTGTAATGACAAGACGACCATCTGTTTCGGTCAGTTCAATTCTTGAAGCAGTGGCAGCGATGCCGTTGTTATAAGTAAAGAATTTTGTTGGTTCCTCCTTGATAGTACGTTTTATACCAGCATTTACACTTTTATTACCTGATGCGCCAAGAAAAGCACGCACATTTCCTTCGAGAACTCTGCTTCCGTATTCAATATAGATGTCAGCAAGTAGCTTTCCAGGAATTATCGCAATATAAGCCTGATAATCGAGATTTTCACCGATTTCTGCTTTAAGACAAGGAACAGGTGTGTTTCCGAATTCATTTTTAAAGTTAATTACAATAGGTTCAGAATTTGTCGAATTCATCATTTCAATGATTCGCTCAATGTGCCATATATTTATTTCTACCGGCTTGTCCTCAAAAGCAGTCTGCTTGATTTTCTTTACTTTATCACTGAGCTTCTTGTTTGTGATAATTACAAATTTGATTTTCAGGATTCCGTTCATCGGGTCGGATAAACGCGCCCTAATCATTCTTGCAAGGCTCAGCACTTCATCGGAATCATCGCAATAATTGCTGATATTGCCGTTGTAAGATAATTCAAGAAAGTTTCTGAGACGTCTCGCAAGCACATCTTCTATCTGCTTTCTGTTGATATCTTCGGGAGTATATGTATCTTCAAAGTCGCTGATAACAAGGGACAGACTGTTTTCCACAGTGTCGAAACAATAGCCGTCTATCTGCATGGTTCTGTTTCCCGCAAATGTCTTTCCAAAATAATAAATCTGAGGTTCCTGGAATTCTCCGATACTTTCGAGCATATCAAATATCCGGGTTATAAATTCATCACCTGTATCAGTACCGTTTGTTGCAGCATCTGTTCTCAGCTCATCAAGAAACTCTTTTCTTGATTCTTCGAGATTCATAAAATCACTCCTTCATTATGTAATCAGTTATTTTTATCAGAGATAATTCATATGATGCCTTGCATATAGCTTCGGGCAAAGAAGCATTTACAAGTTTAGGAAACGAATCATCGACATTGTATCTTGTAAATCCGCTTAATTCATATACAAAATCGTCATAGTAAGAATGATATTCATAGCCTTGCATATACACTTTAGCGCGGAATTTGTCCTTTTCTTCAACACTATCGAACATATCACAGGTTTCTGTAAAAAGCTTGTTCAGTGTCAGACCCGAATAGTTTTCGCTCATTTTTTCAAATGCATATACTATAAGTTCGCCCGGATATTCGCTTTCGAGCTGTTCAATAGAAGAAATCTTCACAGTCTGACTGCTTCTGTGTATAGATTTCACTTCAAACCACTGATTTTCAAACGAGAAATCCTTATGCGTAAGTTCCTGTCCACTCCAGCTATGCAAAGCTTCAGATAATCCTATACGTTCTGCGAGATTTCCTCTGAGAAAGCATATTTCGCCCATAAGTCCCAGTATTTCCGTCTCCGTAAGGAATTTTCTCTTGGAATTTATAAACAGCTTTTTCCACTGAAAGAATCTGTTTATAATAGCTGTATACCCTTCGCTTTTCTCCTTTATAAGAGAGGTCTGTTCAATAAGGTCATCACAGAACTTGTAGAAAAGGCCACATACATCATCATCAATGAGAGAAAAGCGGATTACATTATAATCCGGCTTTTTATACTGATTTACATCTATTGCTGATGTTCCGGTTATTTTTCTCGGCTTGAATTTTTCACGAAGCTCTATAGCCTTATGACCATTTTCATCAAGTCCGATATGTACTTCAGGGATATGAGAAACGCTTACACGGGAAAAATAACCCGGATGTGTAAATTCTGAAAAACGGTCTTTTATATCCATTATTCTTCTTCACCTTCATTCTCATTTTCATATTGTTCAAAATAGTTGTACTTAACGTTGACTTTATAGCGGCTTTTGTGTACGCTGGTTGAATCATTGTTTTTAGGGAATCCGATTGCAAAAGCAGTGGCAGGGGTGTTACCCATTTCAGCTTTAAATTCTCTCATTGCTTCTGTTTTGCTTTCCGTGTTCTTATCGTCTACCTTTACAAAATATATGAGCAACAATGGATTTCTGTCAGATACATATTTAAACCAGGTATCCGAAGGATATGTCATACCCTTCTTGAACTCAACACCTTGATTAATCAGATAGTCTTTTTCATAATCTGCTTTTGCAGTTGCAATCAAATCATCATTGAAAATACCTATAAGTCCGTCAGACGGACCTCCGAGCTTACCCTTCTGACCGATTTTAAGTCTGTCTCCCTTATCGATTTCACAGTTGTCTCGGCGCACTTTGTATACAATATGTCCATTGATATCAACCTGATAATCTTTATCGTCGTTGTTTTTGACACCATCCATAAAAGCTATATCCCATTTGTCCAGTATCGAATCAGTGCTACCGGAAATAAAAGATGATAACTGCGCAGTATCAAAAAATGCACTGTATTTGGAAATTGATAGTTTATCAAGTAATCTTGCGATTCTGAACTTGTCAACATTGCGGATGATATAATGTTCTCCTGAGCCTTTTGCCTTTTCTATCGGCATTCCGTTGGAAATGCAGTCATTTACAAGAGACATAACATTGTCGAAATTACTTTTCTGATGCGACACATCCGGAGAAAGATACGGAGTTTCAACAAGGTTTCCAAAATAACTTTCATATTCATATTCATCAGTAGTATTACGCATTTTATTGTTTGCAGTAATTTTAAGTTCCTTACTGTCATTACGGACACGGATTCCAAATGTTTTGGGCTTCATTTCACGGTCGCGCATAGTTGTCATATCTATTTTAAGTTTTTCTGTAGCATCAGAAATTTCTGCATACCAATCTGCCGATGATTTTGCTGTCCATATTCTGAACAGGTCATCGTAGTTTCTTCTGTAACCAAACCAGCGTCCCATCTGCATAAGAACATCATATGTGCTTGTGTTACGATAGAAATAACTTGTTATAAGACCTTCAAGTGTAAGTCCTCTTGACAATGCAAGACCACCGATAGCAATTACTCTTGTTGATTCCGATTCCGGATAAACAAGCTTATCAGAATTCTTTTTCGAGTTGACAACCTTTATCTGAATACTTTCTATTGATTCAAACAATACTTTTGCTATTTCGTCCCAGGTAAATTCACATTCAGTATAAGTTTCTTCCCATACAGAGTACAATCTGTTTATCACAGGATTCTTCAACGAAGTTTCGAAATCACCTTTGATATGGAATTTAATCGCCGTATATGCTTCCTTATGAATAGATTCTATTTTCTGTTTGATAAGTTCCTGTACCTTTATGAATCGCGACATATTTACAAGCATAGACCTGTGTGTCTTTATATCGCCACGCAAATCGCGGATTGCATTTGCAAGATAAAACGCATAGATAGCATTTGTAAGACTTTCGGGAAGGTCATCGTCCCATTCCTTCTTATGTTTGAAATAGAAAGGCTTGCCATCTTCAATAGTGCTGCCGCAGTCGCGGATATAAATAAGCTGTGAATGATATGGTGCATCTTCCGGGAATATCTTGCTTGCCCCTATATAATTTGAAGGCGTAGGCAGAGAAACAATAAAGTCTTCTGGAAACAAATCGTGATTTGCCATATCTTCGGTTGTTTCCGGGTCAATAAATACATTTGCGAACGGTGTCGCTGTAAATCCTACATAATTCGACTTACTGAAAACAGAAACAAGCTCTCTGATAAGGCGGTTTATTGTAGTAGGGTCTTCCTTTTCCTTGCTTGTATTTACAGAAGCGTTATCGGCTTCATCGTCGATGAGAAGCATCGGAGCATCAATTTTCTGTGTAACAGGGTCAGCGTTCAGGGTTACAAGCCAGTTTGTAAGTTTCTGAAGTACATCCTTCTGCTTCTTGATAACAAAAACAATAGCTTCCTTGTTCTGCAACGAAACTGCTATTTTGTCTGATTTTCCTGTAAAATCGCTTAATCTTGAAGTCATTGACATTGCCATAATAGGCTTGTTGTCCTTGCCGACTCCGACACGGCGACCGCCGGTGCTGTCAGCTGACATATCAATACCTATGAAGCCTTCTTCAACTCGTTCCTGTGTCTGCTGACGCAGAGATTCTATTGTGCCAGTAAGAAGAATAAAAACTTTATAGCCTGCATCTGCCGCTTTGCACATGAGACCAATGTATGTCGAGGTTTTTCCTGACTGAACATCACCTATAATAAGACCTCTTTTCAGAAAAGGAACTTCAGAAGCTGGATTACCAAGACAATCCATAAGGTTAAGGTCAAGTGTTTCATCGCCGAGCGTGCTGATTACATTAGGATTGAAATGCTTTTCGTCTATAAGGTAATCCTTGTATCTTCCCCAGAATTTCGGATTGATATCGTCCTTGATTTCTGTGTACCATTTAGGCTGGTCGTAATCGGCAAGAATAACTTCTCCGGCTGTAGTCCTGATTTGATATTTATAACTGAGTTCCTTGATAATATATTCCTTTTCTTCTTCTGAATGAGACATTCCACACATCAGTTCAGCGTCTGCAACAAGAGAATGAATGGACTCTTCTGTAATGTCTGTTATTCCCTTGATGTTTTTGAAACTATCTACAAATCTCAGAAATTCTCTGATTTTTTCATTATCAAATGTCATATCTATACATCCTTTTCAAGTTTTTCCTTTAATGCCGGATATGCTATGAAAGGTTCTGAACGGAACAGAACTTCTATAATACTGTGGATGTCGCTGTTCCCCATTTTCTTTGCCATATCAATGAGCATAAGAGCTTTTGCTTCGACTTCAGCCAGTCTTTCATCAGTCTTTTCTTCAAACACCTGGTTTTGTGATTTGTCTATATAAATCTGCTGGTAAGGGATACTGCTCTCTATTTCTTCCAGCACCATATCAATAAGGCTCCAGGTGGAATCATCAACTTTGTTCTTCAATAAATCGAATATACGTGAATCCCTGTTGAGCTTATATGTAAACTGATTATTTCTTTCCTGTACCCTGTCCCAGATATAATCAACATTTTCATCAACTTTATTTATTCTTCCGCGATGGGTCTGTGTACGAATAGAAATATCCATAGCCTCATCAACAGCTTTGCTGAGCTGATTCTTCAGAATTTTAGGAATCCGGGCGTTCTGTTTCTTGATATCTATCCCCCAGATATCATCAAGTGAATTCGGGATATCAACCATTACACGCGCGTGCTTTGTAAGTTCATTCTTATGGCGTCCGAACCAGGTTCCCCAGATTATAAGCCTTTCATTTCTGTAGATATAAAACCCCTGTGAAGTTCGGTAATTTTCAATACCACCGATTTTCTTGATATCCTCTTTTGTCATGTCTTTCTGGAACGGAAGAACATAAGGCTGAACAGTTACATACCTTTCGTTTCCATTGGTATCAGTAACCGGTATTTTCATCCTCCTTCTCGGATTTGTTTTTTTGTGTTCTGTAAGAAACGGGTCAAGCCCTGATACCTCAAAATTATTTACCCTGATACTGATTCTGTTTTCAACTCGGTTGAGAAAACGGTGAAAAATCAATGAAATATAATTACATGTTATTTCTGAATACCGGCTTAATTCCTGAAAAACATTTCCCGTAGACTTTTCTATAAAGTCAAAGTTTTCCCAGATGACGACAGTTCCATGATTTACATTTTCGAGCCATGAAAGATGGCGCAGTTTACTTATTTCATCACCAGAGTATTCAGCTACAGCCCATCCTGCATCCCTGTTGCTTTCAATATAATCAAGATCCCAAGAAAATGCGGATATCGAATTGTCTTTTTTGCTGATAACTGTAAGTTTTCTGCATTGTGAAAAAGATGCCGCCTTAAGCCCCAATCCAAACCTTCCAAGATCGTTTTCAGCTCTTTCATTTACAGAATTGCTGCTGCCATAACGCATTGCATTGAATAACTCTTCGGAGTTCATTCCACATCCGTTATCGCAGATTGCCACATAACAGTCTGAAGGTTCTACTGGAAAGATCACTTTGATGATTCCGGCACCTGCACTGATACTATTGTCGATAATATCAGCAATAGCAGATTCAAATGTGTAGCCCATAGATCTCATTGAATTCATCAGTATGTCAGCTTCGGGTTTATTCTGACGGTAACTTGGCATTGCTATTCTCCTTTTCAAAATCCAGATAAAATGAATGATAAATCAACACGCACAAATTCACTATTTGATTATATCACATATTTTGTCATATTTCAACATTAAATGTGAATAATACGCGGTTGAATTCAATAATAAACAATAGTTCAGGCGAGCACAGTCGTAATACAACGTACTCCTTTGAATTATCTACATGTTCGATCTCCAGCACTCGTTTTTGAAATTCTTATGTCACTTAGACAATTCATAATTCAACTGTTTATATTATATCACCACATCTGTCCCATAAACAGTGCAACTGCGTCACCATGTCGCACTTCTTAAACATCAAAGAAAGGTCAGTACGTTTACTCAACAATTCTCACCCATCATAATCTTCACCGAGCAGAGCACTCCCGCCATCCCAGCAAAAGAAAACTGCGCCACAATGTCGCACCCATAAAAAAACACTTTGCCGCAGTATAATTCTGTAGCAAGGTGTAAGTTATTCGCAATTCAAAACTGCACGATATTAACTTATGTCGCACCATTTTGCACAATTCGTGACAAAAATTACTGTAATTTTCACCATTGTTTTTTGCTGTTTCAAAAATTATCAGCGGATTCTTAATCAAAATCCACTAACGCAGTTATTCTATTTTGCGTATCCTAACTATTGGCAAATAGCTTTTATTTATACCGCATATCAATTTAAAACCAGGTATTTCTGCTTGGCTTTTTCGTCAGACAAACCTGTGCCGCCGGGTACGGCTTTGTATCAAGATTTTTTAGAACATAAAAAATACCCCATCGCAACTAAATGCAATGAGGCTTTCTATCTGGAGCTAATACCCGGATTCGAACCGGGGACCTCATCCTTACCAAGGATGTGCTCTGCCGACTGAGCCATATTAGCAAACTCCTGACGGTTATTTATTATATCATATCATATCGACTTTGTCAAGGAAAATTTACGAATTTTAAAGGAGATACACCGTGACAGGTTTATTAACGTACAATGTATTCCCATAATCAAACAAACCGCATTGTTGTGCGGTTTGTAATTGGTACGGGTAACAGGACTTGAACATAAATTTTGCCGTTTTGCAACGTTTTGTAAAATGCCGTAATTCCGCATTATATAAGGGATTGAAGCTGTTTATCGTTTTGTATCGTTTAGCGATTTTTGGCGACTATTTTTAACGTATAGTCGCCAAATAGTCGCCAAAATAGTCGCCAAATTAACCGCTTTTTTTGCGCCGATTATCGAGTACATTTGCGACCGCTTCGAGTGCTGCTGCGCGTGATTTTTGGAAAGCGTGAGCGTAAATGTTTAACGTTGTTGCCGTTTGAGCGTGTCCGAGTGTCGACGATACCGTTACAATATCCGTGCCGCTGTTGATAAGTAAACTTGCATTCAGATGTCGGAAGCTGTGCAACGAAACGAGCGGTAAGTCGTTCTTTTCGGCGGTTCGTTTGTACCAGTTTGAAAACGTCGAAGAATTCATCGGAACAAATTTGTCGGTTACGAATACTCGCGTTTCCTCGCTCCACAGAACGCCGCCGAATTCAAATAGACTTCTCTGTTCGACTTGCAGTTTTTGAAGCGTGTCGATGACGTGTTCGGGTAATTTCAGAATGCGGTTGGATGATTTTGTTTTCGGCGTTGTGCAATAGTGACCGAGAGCCTTGCTATAATGCGCTGTACGCTTGATTTGAACAATGTTCAACCGAAAATCTATGTCGTCCCATTGCAAGCCGAGAATTTCGCCAGCACGAAAACCGCCGTAAAGCGCCAACGTGAAAAATGCTTGATATTTCAGCGGTGCGGTTTCAAGAACGTCAAGAAAGCGGTCTGCTTCGTCAAGATTAAGCATTTTTCTGTCGGGTTCGGTTATTGTCGGCAATGTGCAATGCTCACACGGATTGCGAGAAATAACGCGTGTACGCACGGCGTAATCGAAAACCGATGAAACAAAAGAAACGTAATTTTTTATCGTTTTCGGCGATAAGCCTTGCGTCTTTTCGATTTTTTCAAAAACTGTTTCAGCGTCGCATTCAAGCAGTGCGGCGATTTTTTCTGCTGTTTCCCATACAATCGGCTTGCCGTTTCCAAAGCCTTTCAAGGTTTCTTGATTAGTGCCAACGTCGTTGAGATAGGCTTCAGCGAACGGTTCAAATTTGACAGCAGCGACGACAGCACCCTCGCTTTTGCAACGTTGTTCAAACTCTGCGGCGGCGGCTTGTAGCGCTTTTTCAAGCTGTTTCGGTGTAAGGTTCGGCTTCGACGGTTTCCAGGTCGTGCTTTGCCGAATTTTGCTTGTGCCGTCGGCACTGTAACCACAGCAGACAGTAATTTGATAGGTGTCGCCACGTTTTCGAATACTTGCCACTTTTTTATCCTCCTGTTTTCTTGTATCGACGCAGCCCGACGCGCGATAG
>ERZ779829.804-NODE-804-length-13137-cov-3.103577_pt1 | contig 13137 bp, 14 predicted proteins | sample MGYA00511562_ERZ779829 | MGnify/ENA primary metagenome ERZ779829 (study PRJEB29588, sample SAMEA2151677) | human gut metagenome | biome: human gut; feature: human-associated habitat; material: faeces | place: Denmark | collected 2008/2010 ... | reverse complement strand
GGTATCTGTAGCGGTCTGAAGTACGGTGATAACTTCCAGGCGGTATTGATATCCAACGCTGTGCAAGAAATGAACCGTTTCCTACAAACAGTACATCCGCTGAACAGAAACGTGAATGATTCTGTTTATTTAGGTGATCTGTTGGTAACAGGATATTCCAACTTCAGCCGTAATCGCACGTTTGGTACTATGATTGGTAAAGGGTATTCTGTAAAAAGCGCGCAAATAGAAATGGAGATGATTGCCGAAGGATATTACGGTACAAAGTGTATCAAGGAAATCAACAAGCATCACCATGTCAATATGCCGATACTGGATGCTGTCTATAACATTCTGTACGAACGCATTTCACCCATGATAGAAATCAAGTTGCTGACTGATTCGCTAAGATAATCTCTCCCTTAACTCCTCTTCCGCAAAGAGGAGAATAAAGCCAGAGTTGCGATATAAAGAAAAGAATATTATAAATAAATCTTATAAACCAAAAGTAACTCAAACCTACCTTTTCCACAGGGAAGGAGGCAGGTAAGAGGCTTTTAAAACCTAGAATATTATGATTAGTTTGAACATTGAAAAGACTTTTGGATTTATCTCCAAAGCATCTGTTGCTGCTTACGAAGCTCAGGTAAAAGCTGCGCAGGAAGCATTGGAAAACGGTACCGGAAAAGGTAATGACTTCCTGGGCTGGTTGCACCTCCCCTCATCTATCAGCCAAGAGCATTTGGCCGACCTGAAAGCTACTGCACAAGTTTTGCGCGACAACTGTGAGGTAGTAATCGTAGCCGGCATCGGCGGAAGCTATCTCGGCGCACGTGCAGTCATCGAGGCTTTATCAAACAGCTTCACTTGGTTGCAGGAAAAGAAAACTGCTCCTGTAATGATCTATGCAGGACACAATATCAGCGAAGATTATTTGTATGAACTGACTGAATTCCTGAAAGACAAGAAATTCGGCGTCATCAATATCTCCAAATCCGGAACTACCACCGAAACCGCTCTCGCTTTCCGTCTGTTGAAAAAGCAATGCGAAGACCAACGTGGTAAGGAAATGGCAAAGAAAGTTATCGTTGCCATCACAGATGCCAAGAAAGGCGCTGCCCGCATCACTGCTGATAAGGAAGGTTACAAATCATTCATCATCCCCGATAATGTGGGAGGACGCTTCTCTGTACTGACTCCGGTTGGTTTATTGCCGATAGCGATAGCCGGTTTCGATATCGAGAAATTAGTAGCCGGTGCTGCTGACATGGAAAAGGCTTGCGGTGTGAATGTTCCGTTTGCCGAGAATTTGGCTGCGCAATATGCTGCTACTCGTAACGAGCTGTACAAGAATGGCAAGAAGATCGAAATCCTTGTAAACTTCTGCCCGAAACTGCACTATGTAAGCGAATGGTGGAAGCAATTGTACGGAGAATCTGAAGGTAAGGAAAACAAAGGTATTTTCCCGGCAGCTGTAGACTTCTCTACTGATCTGCACTCTATGGGACAATGGATTCAGGAAGGTGAACGCACCATCTTCGAAACCGTAATTTCTGTAGAGAACGTAAACCATAAACTGGAAGTTCCTTCTGACGAAGCAAATCTGGACGGTCTGAACTTCCTTGCAGGTAAGCGCGTGGACGAAGTAAACAAAATGGCTGAACTGGGTACCCAGTTGGCTCATGTAGATGGTGGTGTGCCCAACATGCGTATTATCATCGAGAAGCTGGACGAATACAATATCGGTCAGCTACTTTACTTCTTTGAAATAGGATGCGGTATCAGCGGTTATCTGCTGGGCGTGAATCCGTTCAATCAACCGGGCGTAGAAGCATACAAAAAGAATATGTTTGCATTGCTGAACAAACCGGGATATGAAGAAGAGTCAAAAGCTATTCAGGCAAGACTCTAGGTAAGAGTCAGTTAACCATAGATAAACGAGGTGTGGATGAATTTAATCATTCACACCTCGTTTTTTTGTTGTATCTTTGCAGATATAAAACAATAGGTATTATGTTTCAAGAAGCCATTTCCCGCTATCTTCAGTCCAGCGGGTACTCCAGAATTCAATTGAAATCCGTCCTTTTCGATATGGACGGTGTATTATTCAATTCCATGCCTTACCATGCCGATGCCTGGCACAAGGTAATGGAACGCCATGGATTGCACCTGAGCCGTGAAGAAGCTTATCTGCATGAAGGACGAACCGGAGCTGCTACTATCAATATCGTCTATCAACGGCAATATGGAAAAGATGCCACTCCCGAAATGATACAGAGCATTTATGCAGAAAAGAGTGCAGAATTCAACAGTAACCCCGAACCGGAACCTATGCCCGGCGCATGGGAAGTACTACAGAAAATAAAGTCGGACGGACTGATACCGATGGTAGTCACTGGTTCCGGACAACACTCACTATTAGACCGCCTGTCGCATAACTTCCCCGGCATGTTCCGTCGCGAACTGATGGTAACTGCCTTCGATGTAAAATATGGGAAACCACACCCGGAACCTTACCTGATGGCTTTACAAAAAGGAGGATTAGCCCCCAATGAAGCTATCGTAGTAGAAAATGCGCCTATGGGCGTACAAGCCGGTGCAGCAGCAGGTATATTTACAGTAGCTGTCAACACAGGTCCCATTGACGGACAGGTCTTACTAGATGCCGGAGCAAATGTATTATTCCCGTCCATGCAGGATTTTTGCGACAATTGGGAGAACTTACGTAAAGCGTTCGAATAAAGAAATCGGACGCTTTACTATTTATGGAAAAGAAAATATTTTATCTCAATAGTTCACTGATTTTTTTCCTTAAATTTAACTTTATTATTTCATCAGGTTTTAACTCAAGCTCTATCAAAATCTTGGCAGTAGAGAGTTTATAAGCTTCATTTTCCCTATCATAATTCATCTGTTCTTTATCGATAGAATAGAGCAGGGCAAAATCATAATCTAAAGCTTTTGAAACATTATATAAAGTATCTGTATCAATACTTTTTCGTGTCAACATATAGTCAACACTCTGAGGCTTAACTTGCAGTCTCCTTGCAAGTTCAGCCTTTGTCACCAGTTTTTCAACCATGACATTTTTTATAACTTCACCGATGTATATAGTAGTCTTTTCCATTTCCATGAAGGTACGATTTATTATCCAAACCTAGAGGAAGTGAAATAAAAATTTATCTGTCCTGTAATACCTATTTATTCACAATTCACTTGTTTTATCAAATAAATTGTGATACTTTTGTCGCAGAATGATATAAACAATAAATAATCAAATTACCATGACTCTACTGATTCTTATTCTTATAGCGATTCCTGTTTGTATCTTGACAATTCTATTATGGATATACAATGATTATAAAAAGTACAAAAGACAGAATTGCTTCTTGATTTTATTGTTTTTGGCTTTACCTGCCACTATACAAGCTCAATACACAGACAAAAATTACTGTGTAAGCTCTAAATGGCATGAAAATCCAAAAGAAATATTAGAGCATACGGCTGGAAGTTTCACCACTTCCCATGGTTGTTGACAATAAACCACAATTCTTCAATACCTTCAATTTTATCATTACGCCAATCAAAATTGATTATGATACTCCAAGACATTAAAAGCCGCCTTAACGAAACGCGAAACTGGTACATTGTACTGACATTGCCCCGAAAAGAAAGAAAAACCAAAGAAACTTTGGAAAATAAAGGCATGATAACTTATCTCCCTACCATTTACGTAAAACGCAGATGGAAAGAACAAGTAAAAGAAATACAGATTCCCGCTGTAAACAGATGCGTATTTATTTACGCTACCGGTACAGAACTAGAGGGACTAAAAGGAATATATCCTACTCTTCCGATAGAAATGACGGAAGTAGGACATTAGAGTTGACTTTACAACTGGAAAGGGAAAAAGGGGGACACCGTGATGGTATCCCCCTTTTTGTTGTGTGACCCCGGTGCGATTCAAACGCACGACCTTCAGAACCGGAATCTGACGCTCTATTCCACTAAATATCCTTGTATCCAATTAATTAACTCTTATATATTAAGGTAATTAGGAAACAATAAGGAAACAGTTGACCTAATTACTCTCCACTCCATCACAACAGGTATGAATTATGTTCATCCCATATATATTCTCCGAAATAGTTAATCTATACTACTATTAATTCAACGGAAACGCATATCTATATAGGTGAGAGAGGGAGAAAAGCGGCAAGGATGCCCAATGCCGCTCATTATCATTTAACGTTTGAAGAATTTATAAAATCCATTTAAACAATTATCATCTGGAGTTGCATCCTCACCACATAAGGTCATATAAGTCTCAGATATGGTAATAGCATATGTGTCGTAATCATCCTCACCCCCAATTTAGTTTAAAGAACCGTTTATCGTATAGTGGAAGCTTTAAGTGTCTGTATAAGTTTGCTCTGTACCACCAATCATTATTACGGTGCTAAAAATAGAATATATATTTATTATATTCAGAATTGAGGAGTTTTACCTCCTTATAATCAACTCCATATAATTGCCCTAACAAATTACTAATTCTCAATAATGCACTCGTAACTTCAGTGAGTGACACTGCAACAAGTTCTTTGTTTTCACCGATATATATATTCACATCACTATGCCCTAAAGCATTTCCAAATATATTTATGTAAACTCTATTGGTAAAATGACATAGAACATCCTCTGGATTATCTACATATTGGAACATCATATAAGGTATGCTATTCCGTGTGAGATGATTTTTAAGCTGGGTCATAAAGAAAGCTAATTTATTTTCCATAATCAAATTGTGTTTACTTAGGAATGTCTCCATTCCTATAAATTTTTATTATTTCTTTAATTATAATTTTTATTATTTCCTCCCTTGTACATCCTAAAGGGCAATGGCAGATTCTGCAAAACTCATAGTGTATATGAATTCTCCATGCAAATATTGAATGTTCTAATATATATAGATAGTCCTTGTAATCTCTAAAAAAAATTATTTGGACTCTACTCCCTTTAAGCCTATTATACCAGATTTCAAAATTTGTACACTCTCTATAATAATCCTTTTGGAGTTTATCTATGCAGAATTCAATCCATATAGAATAGGTGGATAAACATTGCTGATATGTATGAAGATTTAATTGCATTAGAAAGATAGGTTTCCTTTAATTCTACGGTTGGTATATATCATCCCTATGCAAAACATGGCTACGCACGTATCTTTCCATACTTGCCATATTATTTGTCCATCTGTTGCATTATAAAAATAGTATAGGCTATTGAAAGTTTTTTCACTGCATTGATGTACATCTTCAAAGTATTGCCACATCATTTTAGTTATTTGCTCTGAAATGTTATGTTCATAAGCAAGCAACTCTGGTATTTCTAAAACTTCATTATTAGGAGGCTGACCTAAATTGACTCCTAAACTAATGGCATTCTTCTTCACCATTATAAGTCCTTTAATTCTTGATAGCACATCTACCATATCTCTACATTTTTGTGCTTCCCAATTCCCCGAAGAAAGCAGACAATAAAAAAGGTGTGGGAACTATATTTGTCTTATCCTATTGACTGGCTTCTCGCATTGCCTGTAGTATGGATAAAACAATAGCCCACACCAATCTGATAATATCTAAAGACCCTATAAAGCTTATAAGGAGATAAAACCAAATGATGTGGTGCTATTGCTACCATCTTCATACTACGTTCAAATTTTGCGAGAATTTGTCAATAGAAGATAATTTCAATAACACCTTTCGTTAAATATGTCCTTCCAACTTCTTAACGCAATAAGTTGCTGGAATTGGTGCAAAGATAACGAAAGGTTTTAATAAGTTAATAAGAAGTAAGGATAAATGATGTAAATACTGCTCTCAAACATAATACGTGTTATAAATATTACCAGATTAGGCTATCTATTCAATAAGTTAAGACAGGTAAGAAATCTAACTATCCCCTATAAGAGACAATATTTTCAATATTTCTACCCACCCTAGATAATCATCTTCATGTTAGCATATCGTTGGATTATTATAAGGTGTTACCTTACAACATGATTTATAAGAGCAGAAACAGCTCTGAACTCTGTAAACTTATGAAATAGCCCTAGTTCTATAGGGCTGAAATGCCAAACTATCAAGAATAGACTTTAGATATCGCTGAACTTAATATTTTAAGGTTGCTACATTAAGAAGGTTATATCTTCATCTTAATTTAGTGGTAGGACAAACTTTGATTGGGGTAACCTTACTCTTAATTTGTCCTGCCTATTCTTCAGAAGCTCAAGCAATCATAAGTTTGTAGAATCTCTTCCTGTCTTAGTCCCAGATAACGTTTAGTGATAGAGACTGAACTGTGATTGAATAATTCCATGAGTTTGATTAGTGCCAATTCTGCATTATCACTGTTCATATTATAAACTTGCCTACCAAATGTCTTCCTTAATGAGTGACAAGAGAAGTTCTTAATCTTCAACCTGTACTTCTCCCTTATTTCCTTAAGGATAATATTTATTCTCTGGATTGTGAAGACTGTACCCTTCTGACTTATTAAGATGGGAGCATTAATCCCTATGGGCCTGATATGTTCATAGCAATCTCTTATATGCTGTTGCAACTGTGGATTTAGACGGATGGTTCTCTGCTTACCTGTTTTAATCTCAGTGATGCAGAATTCATCTTTATTTAATATCTGTCTCCATCGCAAGGCAAGAATGTCTGATATGCGCAATCCTGTGAAGCAACCCATTGCCATAAGAAGTGACATCTTATAATTCCCATCTCTGGATAGCTTTCGTATTAGATTCATTGCATCAGACCATATAAGATAATCTGCTGTTGTACTAGAATATTTAAGCGACATAATGTTCTGTTTTAATGGTAAATGAATATAAGTGAATATTAATTCTGAGTTGGACTATCTAACTTGTTAGTTACTAAGGAAATATTCACTAATAACAGAAGTGAATATGCTCCACTTGCTTAGAAACTGACATGTCAATAGGCTACTCCTCGTATTGATAGGTCACAATGGAATGGTAAACTCTATCATAGAATGATAATCTGTTACATGAATGCAAGTAAGCCTTATATGCTACAGAATATTCACCATGAAAAAAGGACACCTAACTTAATAGATGTCCTTCAGTTAATAAGGTGCAATAGGATTATTTCTTGGAATAATGGTATCTCATTGAGAGTATATCAATCTCTACCCTGTCATCATTTACAGAGTAAATAATCCTATGTTCTTCATTGATGCGTCTTGACCATTTACCCGTTAAATCATATTTAAGAGGTTCTGGCTTTGCAATTCCTGTATAAGGATGTTCCCTAATGTCAAGAAGAATCCTCTTGATGCGCTTGGCGATATTGGGATTAGTCTTCTTCCAATATTCCCATTGTTCCATAGCAAGAGGTGTAAATATTACCTTCATAATTCATCTAAGTTGACTTCTATCCCCTTGCCATTCTTTATATCTTCTTCTCCTTGGCGTATTGCAGCCATTGTTTCTGGTGACGACATGATATATTCCGTTTCCTTTAACGAATTATATTCATCAAGGGAAATCATCACTACTCCCTTACCATTTCCACGATTAATGATTACAGTATCATAATCATCAATCACTGAATCAATGTACCCCTTTAGGTTTGCTCTTAAATCTGTGTAATTAGCTGTTCTCATAATTCCTTCCTCCATTACCATGCAAATATATGTACTTAAATGCGTACTCGCAAATATAATTAGTTAATTATTAGATATTAAGGAACGGACACCCTGTTAATGATGCCCGTTCTGCCTTCAATCAACAAGTTCATTTAATCAATGAACCATTTGTACCTCTCATCGCCATGCAGAGCCGCATTGATGCCCATAGCAATCTCCGTAGAGTTTAAACTTCTATCCAAGAATGAATCTATATAGCTTGACTTATTAGCGCCTGTAAGGAGATTATAGAACTTCCACATATTAAGTTCACCTCCAAAGCCACGAAAATTATTATCTTGAATATATGCCTTAGCTACGGTATTAATCTGTGTGTCAGTAAGTAATATTCTGGGTAGTTCCTTCTGACGTCCTGTTGGCAAGCACTGATATAATCTCATCTTGCCAATGATTTGAGCAAACTGGTGTTCGCTCATGGCAGTCTTTCCCAATGATTGCATCAGATGCAAATGCTTGGCAGGATTGTAGTTGTTGAAAAGTTCCAGTGCCGCACGATATAGCTCTGAAGCACTACTCACTCTTAGATCATCCCTGTAACCTGTGGAACACACGCACAGGTTTGTACAGACTTGGTTAGAGAATCCAATTGCCAGTCTGAAAAGTTCTGGAACCTTCTTAGAATATAAGTTCATCTGGTTATAGGCACGAACTCCAACGATTGATAAGTTTAACCTGTTACCTCCAACCGTTTCATAGATGGTAGGAATATCAATGCTGAATGCCGCACGCTCATAATAGATGGTCTTGTCAGATTCCAGAAGTTGGTTTGCAGGTTTGTGAATGGCTTCTGGTATGCGTCCTTTCACCACATGTGAGACACGAATAGTTGCCTGCTCCACCTGTTCACCACTAAAGAATGAATTAGCCGCTTCTTGAATTGTATCAATGAATACCGCATGATTGATAGTAAGTTCATTATCCTTGGAGAAGACAGGTGTAATGCAGTCGTTAATAAGGTGCTGCATGGTTACTTCCTCTGTATTCGCTTCAATGAAATGATTCACTCTCTTAGGTCTGATTGATTCTTCAATGATAGTAGCTTCTTCTGCGTACTCACCTAAATTAAATCTCGATTGATTCTGTGCCATTGTTGGCATAATCTGTAATGCTTCCATAATGTAACTTGAATTAAATGAATATTGATTGAATTATTGGAATATGAATAAGGTCCAAACTCTATATGCTGGATCTCATACTATTCGCTAAATAATTATCAGCGTTATATACTGACTATTTTACATTTAGGATTAACTTGTGTCTCTACTTAGAGAGTGATTAACTTGAAATATATGGAAGCAATAGTTAAGTATAATATTTAGTGGTGAACGGAGGGTGAGCATCTAAGGAATGTTGTTTCTCTTTATTTGGTAGGAGGGGGAGTTAATGGTAGTAAAGTATCGGCCGGATAGTCATTGTTCTCCGGCCGATAGATTCTAATGCTTGTTAGGAAATCACAACTTGTTCAACCCTAAGACGCTTCAACTTAACAGTAGCTACACTGTTCCTGTTACTTAAAGCTACATCAAAGTAATCTCGGATAGTAGAGGCAGATAGCTTACACATCATCCCCTTTTGGGCATCCCCATATCGGGAATAGGTTATCCCGTAACAGTCCAACAGATAAGCAATCCTGTCAAGTACATTCTTTACGGGGATATATGAATTACTACCTATTTCCAGTTCAAATTCTGTGCCAATATCCAGTAGAAACTCTGGGCTGAACCTTCGTTGCAGAACTTCTTTATGCTTGGCCTGTTCCAATAGGTTCTTGACAACTGCCCTGTCATACTGCTGCTCCTCAATAGTTTCTTTACCCAGCTTGAAGAATGCATCGATGAGCCATTCTTCTTCCACGCACTTAGCTCTAAGAAATTGTACAGCATTTTCATCCTCCTTGATATTGCTTAAGATAGTTACAATGAACTGCCATTTCTCTTTAGTCTTGGCTGCTTTAATTCTGTAAATGTCATCTTCCCCGACCGCTTCATCTTCGGGCTGGAAGTCCACATTGAAATATTTCGTATCTTCGTATGCCTGTCTAAGCGCATCGGGTGAGAGGTAATATCCTTTCACTTGCTCGTCAAGTAGTAGTTGCTCTATGGCGAACCTGTCAAATCCGTTCCGCTCGGAATTGAGGACTTCGTTCAGCCGTAGCCGTTTTAAGTCCTGATCGAAATTAGTCGGGTCGTCAGCTCTCAGTTTTTCCTTCTGAACGGCTCGGTAAGATTTAATCCTCGCTTCAATGTCCGCATGTATTTCTTCATCGGATTTAACTTTAAGTTCATTGGGAATTGAAGCAATAACCGTAAGCGAGTTGTACCTCTTTCCGTTGGGGAACACATGCCTAAATCTGCCCTGGCATTGGATAGCTTCGGTGAACGGATTTATCAATGTGTGCTTCACGTGGTCGTAGTTCGACAGTATCAACACATCGCAAAGCTCTTTCAGATTGATGTCTATTGACGGGAAGAATCGCGAAGTAAACAAGTTCACCTTTCTTAGAGGAAGTTCTAACTTATCCGTGCTGTGTTCCAAGAAACGGCTCTTTAGCTCATCGGCACTATCCTTTGAACAGAATACCTTGTAATCGTCCTTTGTTATTATTCCGTCATGCAGCAATGATTCCACGATGTTATTGATTCCCTCTGTTGTCTTGTAGAAGATGCACACATGGGGAGAGCCGTTATCCAAGAGTCTTTTCACTTCCTGCTTCACCCGACTGTAAAAGCTACGAGTCGTTATCAAAGTCATGTCCTCCCGATAGTCATAGTCGGGCTTAATTTCTACCCACTTGAATTGGTGGCGCAGGAACAAGGTTAAGGTGTACTTGCTCGGCTTTAACGGAGTGGCAGATACGAGAGCCTTTCTCTCAAATTTGAAGAACTCCCTCATTGGGGCGGATATGCTTCTGCGATAGCCTGTATCTTCCGTAATGTGCTCGGATTCATCGAACAGGCAGAAGTATTTCTTGTAAATGTTTATCCCAAGCTGCCTTGCAGCGTTCAAGACTTTACCTTCAAACCCTTCGGGGGTAGTGATAATCTTCTTGTACTTGATATTGGGATTATTGAGGTAGGTGATCAGTTGTCTGACATTTACTTCCTTGAACACCCCTTGGGCTTTGTTAAACACCTGCACCTTGTTCTCCACCGCAGATTTGAACGGCTCAATCACGATAGAATTTCTCGGACTTAATTTCGAGTTCAACTCCATGTAGGTAGCTCCCGTACCTGTCATTACCTTATTAATAATGGCATTACTCGGCAGCATGGGGTAGCCTTGTCTTTTTAAGGCTTCGGACAGATACTCTCCCTTGTGGATATTCAGAACCTCCACTTCCAATGTCTTGTGCTTAGTGTCATTCATGGTACATCGGATTTAGGGAGTAACAAACTTGAGAGAACTTGTTATTATATGGGTATGACGATTTTGTTACCCCACCCGAAGGATGAGGTTCAAACCCATATAAAGTTGTAAAACTCGTGAACCGATTAATGCTTGTCAGGGTAACAAGTTCCGATTGGCGGTTCGATCCAATTGTTCGGAATTTCAAATTCATTTTCATAATCTGATGAATTTAGAAATAAAACAATTGGACTAAGGGGGATAAATAAGAACTCCTACAGCCAAGTTCATCTTACGATTGGATATAATTCACCCTTTACAAGGTCTGAATGAATGCTTATCCAATAATAAGTTTCGGAGGTCATTACTCCGAGAACTTAGTTGCAGAAGTCGCTACTTATATAGTAGAATTTATTGCTGACTGACTTCTTATGTAGTTGCCTTTCTTGATTATCTCACTTGATAACTGCACTGTCACGTGAACCATTCTTTATAAAAACAGGAGGGCTTATTTAATTCTTAGCCCGAATCTCCTACCTCATTGTAAGATTGCTGCAAATATATGACCAATATTTGAATTAATCAAGGCTTAAAGAAAAAATAACCTCATCCCAAATGAAATTACTTAATCATTTACCCCAAATATACTTCATAACCTTAGCATTAGCCTTATTCTCATTCACGAAGTCTCGTTCAATGTAGATATCGGTAACTTTCATAGATTCATCTATATGATTGAGTGCAGCATGTACAGTGTACTTGTCAATGCCTACTTTATTTAATGCAATGGTAGCCCATGAATGGCGGGCTGCGTAGTATTCCAAGTCCGCAATGCCAATCAACTTCCCAATTTCCTTCAAACCATAATTAACAGCACGGTTAAAGCTACTTGCAGTAGTATAAGAACGATAGAAGTTGAAAACACGTTGTCCTGTACAATCTCGATATTTCTCAATAAGGGGTAGTATCAATGAAGGGATTTCAATCTGCATCTGAGCTTCATCACTTCGGCGAGCTCTAGTTTTAGTTCGGTTATAAATGATGGTATTACCGACCTTAATCGCTGCGTTATATAAATCTGCTGAGTTCATGCCTATCAAACAGAAGGATAGCATGAAACAATCTTTGGCAAGGTTGTAACGACAATTGGCCTCTTCACCTTTCACTGTATAACGGTAGGGAAGTTCACTAATTATCTTAATCAGATTTGCAGGAATAGCCCTCTTCCTTGTAGCCTCTTGCTTAGGAACCACAAAATTTTCAAAAGGAGAGTTAGTAATGAGAATAATATTCCTATCATAGTCATTATATCGTCTCTTCGCTTCATTAAATAAATGTCTGATGCTCCCAAGATATAATGATACAGCACGATTAGATGTAATCCGTCCACCAGCTTCAGATATTACTTTAATCCGCTCCATTCTGCGTTCGCTTAAATATTCAGTAAATCCTCTTAAGAATGTAGCTGTTAGCTTAGTAACATCCAAATGTTCATTACCTATATATGCAATTAACGCATTTACAGCACACTTGTAGTTCTTCTTACCCTTAATATCCGTAGCCTCCAGCCATTCTTTACAGAATTGAATAAAGTCTATAGATCGCGTACGCTCCCGCTCAGCTTCCAAGTAATCAAACACATCATCCAGAGTATAAGCATTCACTTCCAACTGAAGTTTAGCGCATATATCTTGATAAGTACGAATAAGTTTATCAACTTCCCGCTTAATAGGAGTACCCTCCTTCAGTTTCAAGGACTTAGTTAAATCCTTAGATGTTGCAAAGAGACTTGTAGACAATCTCCTTAACTTACGATCAAGAGTAAATCTAATCTTTATGTTATAAGTTCCGTCACTCTTAACCTCATCTTTCTTGATTTCTTCTCTAATAGTCAGCATCTTAACTCTTACTTAAATTAGGAAACTATTAGGAAACAAGGGTGGTATATTAGCGATATTAAGGCATAATTCCTCGTCTGAAGAGTAATGTACTCAATATAAAAATCCTCAATAATCAGCTGATTATCAAGGATTTTCTAGTGACCCCGGTGCGATTCAAACGCACGACCTTCAGAACCGG
>ERZ779829.802-NODE-802-length-13178-cov-4.267622_pt1 | contig 13178 bp, 8 predicted proteins | sample MGYA00511562_ERZ779829 | MGnify/ENA primary metagenome ERZ779829 (study PRJEB29588, sample SAMEA2151677) | human gut metagenome | biome: human gut; feature: human-associated habitat; material: faeces | place: Denmark | collected 2008/2010 ... | reverse complement strand
GCCCCGGTATCCGCTGCCGGCAACAAAGAAGAAGCCGAATACATGCTGGTATGCGCCGCATACGAGCTCAGAGACCCCAAAAGCATAGACCTGCTCCGCGCCTTTCTGGACGAATATCCTGATACTCCCCATGCCAACCGCATCTATGCATTAATCGCCTCCTCCTATTTCTTCGAAGGCAATTATGACGATGCCCTCGCCATGTTCAACTCTGCCCGCCTCGACCTTCTGGGTACCGAGGAGCGTGACGACATGACCTACCGCCTTGCCACCTGCTATCTGAAGACGGGCAATGTAAAGGAAGCAGCCATCTGGTTCGAGACCCTGCGCAGCACCAGCAGGAAATATGCAGCGGACTGTGCTTACTACATCTCTTATATCCGATATACCCAAGGACGGTATGACGAAGCGCTCAGCGGTTTCCTGCCTCTGCAGGACAATGCCAAGTACAAGAACCTGGTCCCCTATTACATCGCCGAAATCTACTTGCTGAAGAAACAGTACGACAAGGCGGAAATTGTAGCGCAAAATGCTTTGTCGGCCCACCCCGACGGTCTGAGCTACACGCACACGGCGGAGCTGAACCGCATCCTCGGTACAGCCGAATACCATTTCGGGAAATATCACGAAGCCATAAAGTCCTTCGAGCAATACCTGGAGCACAATGCCGAATCTGCCACTCATAGAAGAGATGCCCTCTACATGCTGGGTATGTCCTATTATCAATGCGGCGTGTATTCCCAAGTTCCTGCCATCCTTGGCGAAGTGACTACCGAGAACGACGCTCTCTCCCAAAATGCCTACCTGCACATGGGACTGGCTTACCTGCAACTGGCCGACAAGACCAAGGCACGTATGGCCTTCGAGCAGGCTGCCGCTTCCAATGCCGACCCGAAAATCAAGGAACAAGCCGCCTATAACTACGCCTTATGCATTCACGAGACCTCCTATTCCGCTTTCGGCGAATCGGTGACCGTCTTCGAGAAATTCCTGAACGAGTTCCCGAACTCTCCTTATGCCGAAAAGGTCAGCAACTACCTGGTGGAAGTATACATGAATACACGCAGCTATGATGCCGCACTCAAGTCCATCGACCGTATCTCCCATCCCAGCAAAGCCATTCTGGAAGCCAAACAAAAGATTCTGTTCCAACTCGGGACCCAGTCTTTTGCCAACACGCAGTTCGAACAAGCCATCGGTTACTTCAACCAAAGCGTCACGTTGGGGCAATACAACCTCCAGACCAAGGCAGACGCCCTCTACTTGCTCGGCGAGTCTTATTACCGCCTGAACCGGATGAGAGAAGCTGCCCGCAATTTCAACGAATATCTGTCACTCACCCGGCAGAGGGATACGGAAATGTTTGCCCTTGCCTACTATAACCTGGGCTACATCGCTTTCCACCAGAAAGACTATTCGACGGCAGAGAACCGTTTCCGCAACTTTGTCCAACTGGAGAAAGGCGAAAACCCGACCGCATTGGCAGATGCCTACAACCGCATCGGTGACTGTAACCTGCACGTCCGCCGTTTCGAGGAAGCCAAGCAATACTACGCCAAAGCCGAGAACCTGAACACTCCCGCCGGAGACTATGCCGTCTATCAATTAGCACTGGTATATGGCATGCAGAAAAACTATACGGAAAAGGTGAGCATGCTGGACCGACTTGCAGCCAAATATCCCAACTCGCCCTACGCCATCAATGCCCTCTACGAGAAGGGACGCTCCTACGTACAGAGCAACAACAGCCGCCAGGCTATCGCCACCTTCCGCGAGCTGCTTGCCAAATACCCCGAAAGCCCCGTCAGCCGTAAAGCCGCCGCCGAAATCGGTCTGCTTTACTACCAGAACGATGACTATGACCGTGCCATAGAAGCCTACAAGCATGTGGTCACCCAATATCCCGGAAGCGAGGAAGCCCGCCTTGCCATGCGCGACTTGAAGTCCATCTACGTAGATGCCAACCGCGTGGACGAGTTTGCCGCCCTTGCCGCCCAGATGCCGGGAGAAATCCGCTTCGAACCCAGTGAGCAAGACTCGCTGACTTACATCGCTGCCGAAAAAGTATATATGAAAGGCGAAGCCACACCTGCCAAAGAGAGCTTCACCCGTTATCTGCAAAGTTATCCGGGAGGCGCTTTCAGCCTGAATGCACACTACTACCTCTGCGTCATAGGCAAAGAGCAGAAAGATGAAGAGGCGGTATTGGAACATGCCGGAAAACTGCTGGAATACCCCGATAACCCATATTCTGAAGAGGCTTTGCTGATGCATGGAGAAATTCTGTTCAACCGCCAGCAATATGACCTGGCATTGGCCGACTACAAGAAATTGCAGGCCAAAGCCACCACGGCAGAGCGCCGCCAGCTTGGCGCTATCGGTGTACTGCGCTGTGGAGCACTGATGCATGATGATGCGGAAGTCATCAACGCCGCCACAGCCTTGCTTGCCGAAGCCAAGCTGTCTCCGGAGCTCCGGAACGAGGCGTTGTACTACCGTGCCAAGGCATACCTCAACCAGAAAGCCGACAAGAAGGCAATGGATGACCTTCAGCTGCTGGCCAAAGACACCCGTACCCTTTATGGAGCCGAAGCCAAATATCTGGTGGCATTACAATGGTACAATGCCGGTAATTATGCCTCTGCAGAAAAGGAAATCCTTAATTTCATCGACCAAAGCACACCGTATGCCTACTGGCTGGCACGCAGTTTCATCCTTCTGTCTGATGTATATGTAGCCATGGACAAGAAGCTCGATGCACGCCAATACCTATTGAGCCTGCAGCAGAACTACCAGGCCGACGACGATATAGCAAGCATGATTAACGAAAGACTGGAGAAATTGAAGTAAGAAATATAGCACATTATGAAAAAGATACAATATATCCTCGCAGGAACTATGCTTGTCTCCCTCTCTTTGGGAGCACAAGCCCAGACACAACCCCAAGACACCACCATGAACCGTACGGTAGTCGTGGAACAAGAATATAATCCGGACATCATGGATGCCTCCAAAGTGAACGTGCTTCCCAGGGTGGAACCTCCTACCGTCAGCAAAAAGGCGGTGGAATATGACGCCACCCTGATGCCGGCAACCCAAATCCCCGCAGGTATCATGCAAGCCTATACCGGAAAAGAGACGCAGGCGAAAGCGCTGCCCGGATATGTACGCTTGGGATACGGTAACTACGGTAACCTCGATGTACGCGCCAACTACCTCTTCTCTTTATCCCCCAAAGACCGCCTCAACCTGACATTCACAATGGATGGCATGGATGGCAAACTGGACTTGCCGGATAATGGCGGGAAGTGGAATTCATTCTACTACCGTACCCATGCTGCCATGGATTATGTACATGCCTTCAGCAAAGTCGATTTGAATATTGCCGGAAAGTTCAACCAAAGCAATTTCAACTTCCTGCCCGACTTCGTCAGCAACAAGCAGAAATTCGTTTCGGGTGATGTACATTTCGGGGTAAGTTCCACGAGCGACGATATGCCTCTCCAATTCCGTGCCGAAACCAATTTGTTGGTCTACCAGCGCCAACACGACCTCATGGTGAGCAATATCAAAGAAAATATCGTGCGTACCAAAGCCGATGTCACCGGTTCCATCTCCGATGAGCAGACCATCGGCATGGCTTTTGCCATGGACAATACATTCTACAGCGACGGACGTTTCGAGAATCACACCGACGTAGACTTCAATCCATACTATCTCTTTCAGAATGACGACTGGAAAATACGTCTCGGCGCACACGTCGACCTGGCTTTCGGCTTCGGCAAGAAGTTCCGCGCCGCTCCCGACGTAGAAATACAATACATCTTCTCGGACAGCTACATCCTCTACGCACAAGGTAAGGGAGGACGGCTACAGAACGATTTCCGCCGTCTGGAAACCATTACGCCTTATGGCATTACAAACCAGCAGCTTGACAATACCTACGAACAGCTCAACGCAGCCATCGGCTTCAAGGCAAGTCCGGTCAGCGGATTGTGGTTCAACCTATACGGCGGGTATCAAGATTTGAAAAACGACCTGATTGACACTCCGACTGTCAAGTCCGACGGGATAAGCAATGTTTTCCTCACAGAAGACACCAAGAACCTCTATGCCGGAGCCGACCTGAGCTACAACTACAAGGATGTTTTCTATCTCGCCGCCAATGCCGTCTATCGCCATTGGACAACGGACTCAGACGGTTCTGATGTCGTAGTAAGTTTCAAACCGGCCGTAGAAGGCAATCTCAATCTCAAGGTACGCCCCATCTCCCCACTGCTTGTCGGCATCGGCTATCAGCACATCTCACGCCAAGGCGTGGAGGGCAACAAGGCAGACCCCGTCAGCAATCTCTATCTAAACGGCAGCTACGAACTCTTCAAAGGAATCTCCGTGTATGCGCGCGTGAACAACTTGCTGAACAAAGATTACCAGTACTACTGGGGATACCCTTCAGAAGGTCTCAGTTTCTTAGGTGGAGTAAGCTTCCTCTTTTAATAGAGGTAGCACAAGCCGAAGCTCTAATTTGAACAAAAAAGGTCATTTTTGCTAAATTCTCCTTATATTATAAGGTGGGAAGAATCTTTTTTTCCTACTTTTGCGGGCGAATTCAGTGGCGGGAGTCACTAAAAAACAGAAATTTATGCAGAAAAACCTTGTCATAGTCGAGTCTCCGGCGAAAGCAAAAACCATCGAGAAATTCCTTGGAAAAGATTTCAAAGTCCTTTCCAGCTACGGCCATATACGTGATTTGAAGAAAAAAGAATTCAGTATTGACGTAGACAAAGACTTCAAACCGCATTACGAGATACCGGCGGATAAAAAGAAACTCGTAACCCAGTTGAAAGAAGAAGCCGAGCAGGCAGAAACCGTATGGCTGGCTTCCGATGAGGACCGCGAAGGGGAAGCCATCGCATGGCACTTGTACGAAGTGCTGAAACTGAAACCGGAACACACCAGACGTATCGTCTTCCATGAAATCACCAAAGGTGCCATCCTGAAAGCGATAGAAAATCCCCGTGACATTGACATCAACCTGGTCGATGCCCAGCAAGCCCGACGTATCCTGGACCGTATCGTAGGTTTTGAACTTTCACCGGTATTGTGGAAGAAAGTGAAACCTGCCCTTTCTGCAGGCCGTGTACAGTCCGTAGCCGTCCGTCTCATTGTAGAGCGCGAACGCGAGATACATGCATTCCAAACCGAAGCATCCTACCGTGTTACCGCCGTATTCCTCGTTCCGGACACTGACGGCAAAACAGTGGAAATGAAAGCCGAACTGGCGCACCGGCTCAAGACAAAGGCAGAAGCCCGGAAATTGCTGGAGAGCTGTAAAGCAGCTACGTTTACCATCAGCGACATCACTACCCGTCCGCTGAAGAAAACTCCCGCCGCCCCGTTCACCACCTCTACCTTGCAGCAGGAGGCTGCCCGCAAACTGGGATTCACCGTGGCACAGACCATGATGGTGGCGCAACGTCTGTACGAATCCGGATTGATAACCTACATGCGTACCGACTCCGTCAACCTTTCCGAACTTGCCGTCAACGCCAGCCGTGAAACCATCTCCAACCTGATGGGCGAACGTTACGTACACAACCGCCACTTCGCCACCAAGACCAAAGGAGCGCAAGAAGCCCACGAAGCTATCCGCCCCACCTATATGGAGAATGCCAAGATAGAAGGTACCCCGCAGGAAAGAAAGCTGTACGACCTCATCTGGAAACGTACCATCGCCTCGCAGATGGCAGATGCCGAAGTGGAAAAGACAACCGTAACCATTGCTATCAGCAACGAGACGGAGACTTTCACTGCAACCGGCGAAGTGGTGAAATTCGACGGTTTCCTCCGTGTCTACCGCGAATCATACGATGATGACGTAGAAACCCAGGAAGATGAGGCACGCCTACTGCCCCCTCTGAAAAAAGGACAGAAGCTCGAACATGAAGGTATCACTGCTACCGAACGTTTCACCCAACACCCTCCCCGCTACACGGAAGCAAGCCTTGTGCGCAAATTGGAGGAACTGGGTATCGGACGTCCGTCTACCTATGCTCCTACCATTTCCACCATCCAGCAACGCGAATACGTGATAAAAGGAGAAAAAGCAGGTGAAGAACGCACCTACAATGTGCTTAACCTGCAGGGTAATGAAATAACGGACAACAACCATACAGAAATCACCGGAGCCGAAAAGTCAAAACTGATGCCGACAGACACCGGTATTGTGGTCAATGACTTCCTGATAGAGTACTTCCCGGACATCCTTGACTACAACTTCACAGCGAGCGTCGAAAAGCAATTCGACGAAATAGCCGAAGGTGACAAGCAATGGACCGCCATTCTGAAAACATTCTATAAGAAATTCCATCCTTCGGTGGAGAACACGCTTGCCGCGAAAACCGCCCACAAGGCAGGCGAACGGATTCTAGGAACAGACCCCGTCAGCGGAAAACAAGTGTCTGTAAAAATCGGACGTTTCGGCCCAGTAGCACAGATAGGTACTGCCGAAGATGAGGAAAAGCCCCGTTTCGCCCAGGTAAAAAAAGAAATGTCCATCGAGACCATTACGCTGGAAGAAGCGCTGGAGCTGTTCAAACTTCCCCGTACTCTCGGAGAGTACGAAGGCAAGAATGTAGTCGTAGGTGCGGGACGTTTCGGACCTTATATCCAGAACAACGGCTTGTATGCCTCATTACCCAAGACAATGGACCCGATGACTGTTACGCTGGAAGAAGCTATTGAACTTTTGCAAAAGAAACAAGAAGCAGAAGCCCAGAAACATATCAAGAAGTTTGAGGAAGAACCGGAACTGGAAATCCTGAATGGACGCTATGGCCCTTACATCGCTTATAAAGGCAGCAACTACAAGATTCCTAAAGACATCATCCCTCAAGACCTGAACCTTCAGGCTTGTCTGGAAATTGTGAAACTGCAAAGCGACAAGGATACGGGCAAGTCTAAGCGGACTGCAAAGGCGGTGAAAGCAACGAAAACGACTAAAACAACCGCCAAGGCAACTGCCAAAACAAGCAAGACAAAATAGGACTTAGTCTACACGTATAAAATGGGAGAAAGGAGACGATAATTTAAACTTCTATTATTTCTACCACAAGAATAAATATTGCACTATAAAAAAATAAGCCCGAAGAAGTATCCTCGGGCTTATTCTTTTATAGTACAATGTTTACATCCTATCCGGCACCTCAATTCCCAGCAATCCCATACCTAAGCGTACCACCTTGGCTACATTCTCGGACAATGCAAGGCGGAATACCTTCACTGCTTCGTTCTCCTCACGCAAAATGCTGAAGTCATGGTAGAACTGATTATATTCCTTCACAAGGTCATACGTATAGTTTGCAATGATGGACGGACTGTAGTCCTCACCTGCCTGCTTCACAATAGCGGCAAAGTCGGCAACCATCTGTATCAGTCCCTCTTCCTTCTCACTCAGTTCAATGCCGGCAGGCAACTGGGCAGGGATTTCGATACCGGCCTCTTTTGCCTTGCGGAGAACAGACTGGATACGTGCATAAGTATATTGGATGAACGGCCCCGTATTACCATTAAAGTCGATGGACTCTTTTGGATTGAATGTCATGTTCTTGCGGGCATCCACTTTCAGGATGAAGTACTTTAAGGCACCCAGACCAACGATACGGGCGATATTGTCTGCCTCTTCCTTTGTCAGACCATCCAGCTTACCCAGTTCATTGCTGGTTTCCTTGGCTGTATCAATCATCTCCGCCATCAAGTCGTCAGCATCAACTACTGTACCTTCGCGGCTCTTCATCTTGCCCTCGGGAAGTTCCACCATACCGTAAGAGAAGTGCACCAACCCTTTACCCCATTCGAAGCCCAGTTTGTCGAGCAGGATGGACAATACCTGGAAATGGTAATTCTGTTCGTTGCCTACCACATAAATCATCTTGTCGATGGGATAATCTGCAAAGCGGAGTTTGGCAGTACCTATATCCTGCGTCATGTAGACGGATGTACCGTCCGCACGCAACAGTAGCTTGTGGTCCAACCCCTCACCCGTGAGGTCTGCCCATACAGAGCCATCTTCTTTCCGGTAGAAGAAGCCTTTCTCCAGGCCCTCCATTACCTTCTCCTTACCTTCGAGGTACGTGTTTGATTCGTAATATATCTTATCAAAAGTTACACCCATCATACGGTAAGTCTCGTCAAAACCTGCATACACCCAGTCGTTCATCTTCTTCCAGAGCGCACGTACTTCCGGGTCATTGGCCTCCCACTTTACCAGCATTTCACGAGCCTCCTTCATCAAAGGAGATTCAGCTTCCGCCTTGGCTTTGGCTTCTTCCTCATTCATGCCTTCGCTTTGGAACTTGGCCATCAGTTCTTTCACTTCCGCTTTATAATGCTTGTCGAAGGAAACATAGTAATCGCCAATCAAGTGGTCTCCCTTCTTGCCGGATGATTCGGGAGTTTCACCATTCCCGTACTTCTGCCATGCCAACATGGACTTGCAGATATGAATTCCACGGTCATTGACAATATTTGTCTTTACTACCTTATTACCGTTGGCAGCCACTATATTAGCCAGCGCATTTCCTAAAAGATTATTGCGTACATGGCCCAAATGAAGCGGTTTGTTGGTGTTGGGAGAAGAATACTCAATCATCACCAATGGAGAGTTGTCAGTAGCAGCCACGATACCGTACTGCTTGTCCGCATGAATGCCATTCAACAATTCTATCCACGCAGAGGAGGCAATGGTCAGGTTCAGGAAGCCCTTGATGACATTAAATGCTGCAACCGAAGGCTCGTTTGCCTGCAAGTATTCACCGATTTCCTGGGCCGTCTGCTCCGGTCCTTTCTTGGACATACGGAGAAAAGGGAATACAACCAGCGTGAGGTGTCCCTCAAATTCTTTCTTGGTTTTCTGCAACTGCACTTGTGCGGCAGGAACATCCTGTCCGTAAAGCGCTTTCAGTCCGCCGATGACGGACGATACCAGTTTCTGTTCTATATTCATGATTCAAATGTATTTTCCTGCGTGCAAAGATAGCGTAAACCGAAATCAGTACAAAACAAGCAGGCTTGTTTTTATGGCCTCACAAGATATTCAACATACAAAGAGGGGACGCTCCTTGTAAAACGTCCCCTCTTTGTATGTTGAGTATACTGTTCTTATTCAGCTGTCAATTCCGTACCTGGTTTGAATTTAACAACTTTCTTTGCAGCAATCTCGATAGGCTTTTTAGTAGAGGGGTTGATACCCATACGCGCTCCTCTTTCCACCACACTGAAAGTTCCAAAACCAACCAATGATACTTTATCACCGGCCTTCATTGCCTTAGTGACTGATGCGATAAATGCATCCAATGCTTTCTTTGAATCAGTCTTTGACAAACCAGACTCCGCTGCCATAGCGCTAATAAGTTCCGCCTTATTCATAATGCTTAAAATTAATTAATATGTTACACAAAAGATATTTTTACTTTTCATCACAAACCTCCACAAAAATAGAGCAATATTTCTGAATATCAAATAAAAACATTAAAAAAATATTGGAAAACAACGAAAAAGAAGGAATAGAATCTGCTTTTTCTGTTATAGAACAGAATTTATTCGTATTTTTGCCGGAGAAAGCAAAAACAGGCAACTGTTTTTGAACTGTAAAATGAATTGAAACAACAGATTATGAATACTATACCTACTGTAACCAAAAACCTTTTAATCATTAATGTGCTGATGTTTTTGGGCACCATTGTCGCCCAAAGCTACGGCATCGACCTCGCCCAATATCTGGGATTGCATTTTTTCCTTGCCGAAGATTTCAATGCAGCACAATTGATAACATATATGTTCATGCACGCCGGATTCGCGCACATATTTTTCAACATGTTTGCTGTATGGATGTTCGGACGTATTTTAGAGCAGGTATGGGGGCCAAAACGATTTCTGTTCTACTATCTGGTGTGCGGTATAGGAGCCGGAATTATCCAGGAGGTGGTACAGTATATTCATTATGAGACAGTACTTTCCGCCTATGACAGCGTAAATACTGGCATGGCCATCATCCCGATGGAGGAATATCTCAATATGATGACTACCGTGGGAGCTTCGGGAGCAGTATACGCCATTCTGCTGGCATTCGGCATGTTGTTCCCCAACCAGCAAATGTTCATCTTCCCGTTACCGGTTCCCATCAAGGCCAAATATTTTGTTATCGGATATGCCTTGATTGAACTTTATGCCGGATTTGCAAACAGTGCAGGAGACAATGTGGCTCACTTCGCACATCTGGGTGGTATGGTATTCGGCTTTATCCTAATTATGTACTGGAGAAAAAAGAATAGAGGAAATGGCTACTATTATAACTGATTTGAAAGAAACCTTCCGTAGGGGGAACATTTATATCCAACTGATTTACATCAATGTAGCGGTATTCATACTTACTACGCTAACCGAAGTCATGTTCCAGTTGTTCAACCGGAGTATAGCAGGCGTATTCGAATGGTTGGAACTGCCGGCATCAGTCCTACGCTTCATCCTGCAACCATGGTCACTACTGACATATATGTTCATGCATGCAGGATTCATGCACATTCTTTTCAATATGCTGTGGCTTTACTGGTTCGGTGCACTGTTCCTGAGTTTCTTCTCTGCAAAGCATCTCCGGGGTGTATACATTCTGGGAGGAATTTGCGGCGGTCTGCTCTATATGGCCGCCTATAACATTTTCCCGTATTTCCGTCCCATGACAGACTATTCTTTCATGCTGGGCGCTTCTGCCTCTGTACTTGCCATTGTAGCCGCCACCGCCTATCGCGAGCCCAACTATCCGATACGGCTACTGCTGTTCGGAACCATCCGGCTGAAATACCTGGCACTCATCGTTATAGGCACCGATTTACTGTTCATCACCTCCAGCAATGCCGGTGGACACATCGCACATTTAGGAGGTGCGCTGGCAGGGGTATGGTTTGCCGCCAGCCTCAGCAAAGGTAGTGACCTGACCTCATGGATAAACAAATGTCTGGATACCTTAGTTTCCATCGTCAGCTTCAAACCTAGAAAGCCGAAAATGAAAGTACACTACGGTACTGGCAAACAAAAAGATTATGATTACAACGCACGGAAAAAAGCCCAATCCGACGAGATAGACCGCATTCTCGACAAATTAAAGAAATCGGGATACGAAAGCCTTACTACAGAGGAAAAGAAAAGCTTGTTCGACGCGAGTAAACGTTAAACCAATGGAAAATGGAAAACGGAAAATGAAAAATGAGAATATAACCGCCACTCTTATTTTCAGTTTTCACCTTTCAATTTTCAACTATTATAATGAAGCATCTCGGTAATTTTGTCGCTCTCCTGATTTTAGCGGTCAATGCCTTATTTACGGGCCTATTACTGTTCACCGCCTATAGTCCGCACATCCAGCCGGTCACACATCCGGTGCAATCGTGCCTGGGGCTGACATTTCCCGTGTTCCTGATGATAAATGCCGGCTTCCTCATTTTTTGGCTGGTCATCCAGCGCTATAGGTCGGCTTTGCTGCCCCTAATAGGGATGTTGCTCTGCTATTCGCAGATACGCACCTATCTGCCCATCAACTTCCATACAGACCACTTACCGGAAACAAGTATCAAACTGCTCTCCTACAACATTATGGGATTTGACGGTGCCGCCAAACAAGATGGCAAAAACCCGATATTGACCTATTTGAAGGAAAGTGGCGCCGATATCCTCTGTCTGCAGGAATATTCCACAGTACAATCCTCAAAGCATCTTTCGCAAAAAGACGTAGAGCGGGAACTCAAGGCATATCCATACCACCGCATCAACACAGTGGGTAGCGGAAAGGGACATACCAACAAGATAGCATGTTACTCTAAATTTCCGATTCTCTCGTCACGCATATTGGATTATCCCAGCGAATACAACGGTTCGGTACTCTATGAAATCAAGATTGGGGAAGACACGGTTACCCTCATCAACAATCATCTGGAGTCCAACAAGCTGACCAAAGCCGATAAAGTCGTGTACGAAGACATGCTGAAATCTCCCGAAAAGGAAAAAGTGAAAAGCGGCGCACGCCTGCTCATACGCAAGCTGGCAGAAGCATCGGCCATCCGTGCCCCGCAAGCTGACACTATTGCACATGAAATAGCCGCTTCACCGCATCCTTACATTATTGTATGCGGCGATTTCAACGATACCCCCATCTCCTATACCCACCGCACCATCGCCCAGGATTTGGACGACGCATTCACCCAATCAGGACGGGGGCTGGGCATCTCCTACAACCAGAACAGATTCTATTTCCGGATAGACAACATACTGACAAGCAAGAACCTGAGAGCCTACAATTGTACAGTAGACCGTTCCATCAAAGAGTCAGACCACTATCCGATATGGTGCTATATCACTAAGAGATATTGAAAATTAATACTTAACCATTTAATACTTAGAAAACAATGTTCAAGAAATGTATTCTAATTTTAGCAGTAAGTTGTATGATGTACTCCTGTGCCACCCAGACGGAAAGCAATCCGTTCCTTACCGAGTTTCAAACACCCAATGGCGTGCCTCCATTCGATAAAATCAAGTTGGAGCACTATGAACCCGCATTCCAGAAAGGCATGGAAGAGCAAAATGCCAACATCCAAGCCATCATTGACAATACGGAAGCCCCTACTTTCGAAAATGTCATTGTTGCCCTTGACAACAGCTCTCCCACCCTGGACCGTGTAGGTGGTGTATTTTTCAACCTGACGGAGGCCGAAACTACCGATGAACTGACAGCCCTTTCCATGAAACTGGCTCCGACATTGGCCGAACACGAAGACAACATCTCCCTCAACCAGGAGCTTTTCAAGAAAGTGGATGCTGTCTTCAGCCACCAGCCAGAAAGATGCTCTCGGCCTGACCCGCGAACAACAAAGGCTGCTGGAAAAAACCCATAAGAAATTTATCCGTTCCGGCGCCAATCTTCCGGCCGACAAACAAGCCCGTCTGCGTGAGATCAACAAGCAGCTTTCCACACTCGGAATCACGTTCAGCAACAACATCCTGAACGAAAACAACGACTTCAAGCTTTATGTAGGAAAAGAGGAAGACCTCGCCGGACTTCCCCAATGGTTCCGCGAAAGCGCCATGGCTGAAGCCCGTGCCACCGGACAGGAAGGCAAATGGCTGTT
>ERZ779829.794-NODE-794-length-13217-cov-2.310591_pt1 | contig 13217 bp, 14 predicted proteins | sample MGYA00511562_ERZ779829 | MGnify/ENA primary metagenome ERZ779829 (study PRJEB29588, sample SAMEA2151677) | human gut metagenome | biome: human gut; feature: human-associated habitat; material: faeces | place: Denmark | collected 2008/2010 ... | reverse complement strand
GGTGCGGACGCTTGCTACATCGGTACTGCCGCTCTGCTGGCGCTCGGTTGCCACCTTTGCAGAAGCTGTCAGACAGGCAAGTGCAACTGGGGTATCGCAACACAGCGACCCGACCTTGTAAAGCGCCTTAACCCGAACATCGGCTATCAGCGACTTGTAAACCTTGTTCATGCGTGGGATCACGAGATCAAGGAAATGATGGGTGGCATGGGTATCAACTCAGTCGAGGCTCTCAGAGGCAACAGACTTATGCTCAGAGGTATCGGTCTTAACGAAAAGGAACTTGAGATACTCGGCATACAGCACGCAGGTCAGTGATAAAGGAGAGGTAAGGTAAAATGAAAAGAGTTTACGTTAACGAAGACTGGTGCCTTGCGTGCCATCTGTGCGAATATTACTGTGCCGCCGCAAACAGCGGAGCTGAAAGCATGATAAAGGCTTTCGCAAACGGCAATAAGCCTCTCCCGAGAATAAAGGCAGAGGAGGGCAGCGGCCTAAATTTTGCCGTACAGTGCCGCCACTGCGAAACTCCTCTTTGCGTAAAGAGCTGTATAACAGGCGCTTTATCACAGAAGGACGGCGTTATCTCATGTGACGAGAGCCGTTGTGTAGGCTGCTACACCTGCGTACTTGCCTGTCCTTACGGCTGTATCGTAACAAGCGAAAATTCAAAGGTAATACAGAAGTGCGATCTTTGTATGAAGAACAATAACGGCGAGCCTGCATGCGTAAAGGGCTGTCCGAACAAGGCGATCGTCCTTGAAGAAAGATAAGGAGGAGCGAAGATGAAAAATTATGTTATCATAGGAAACTCCGCCGCCGCTATCGGTGCAGTTCAGGGTATACGCTCGGTTGATAAGACAGGCAATATCACGATAATCACCGACGAGGCGTATCATACATATTCAAGACCGCTTATAAGCTACTGGCTTGAGGGCAAGGTAGCTGACGACAAGATATACTACAGAGAGCCGGACTTCTATGAGAAGAACAATGTAAAGGTCATCTTCTCGGTGCGTGCCGAGAAAATCGAAAACGGCTGTGTGGTACTTGACAACGGAGAGAAAGTACAGTATGATAAGTTATTGGTAGCAACGGGTTCAAAACCGTTCGTTCCTCCGATGAAAGGACTTGACGAGGTAGAGGACAGGTTCACCTTTATGACATGGGACAGCGCAAAGGCTATCCGCGAAAAGGTAACAGCCGGCACTAAGGTGCTTATAATAGGCGCGGGACTTATCGGTCTTAAGTGCGCAGAGGCTCTTCATCATCTGAACGCCGATATTACGGTAGTCGACCTTGCGGACAGGATACTACCCAGTATTCTTGATATCCGTGCAGGTGAGATAATGCAGAAGCATATCGAGGATAAGGGTACAAAGTTCATACTCGGCACAAGCGTTGAGCAGTTCTCAAAGAACAGTGCAAAGCTGACAAACGGCGACACGGTCGACTTTGACATTCTTGTTGTTGCAGTCGGCGTAAGACCTAACACAGAGCTTGTAAGCGACGCAGGCGGCAAGGTAGAAAAGGGCATAATAACCGATCTTCACCAGCAGACAACGCTCGACAACGTTTATGCCGCAGGCGACTGCACCGTAAGCCACGATTGCTCGTCAAATACAGACAGGATACTTGCGCTCCTGCCCAACGCATTTATGCAGGGCGAGGTCGCAGGCAAGAATATGGCAGGCGAGGAAACGCTTTATCTGAACGCTATACCGATGAACGCCATAGGCTTCTACGGTCTGCATATCATAACAGCCGGAAGCTATGACGGCGATGAGGATATCACAGAGGACGCAGACAAGGAGATATACAAGAAGCTCGTATTCAAGGACGGTCTGCTGAAGGGCTTTATCCTGATGGGCGATGTCGCAAGAGCAGGTATTTACACCTCGATGATAAAGGAGCAGATACCGCTTACCGAGGTTGACCTTGATCTTCTGAGAGAAAAGCCGCAGATGATGATGTTCGGCAAGGCAAGACGCGAAGAAAAGCTCGCAGGCAAAAAGCACTGATGATGCCTGTAATGTCTGCAATAACGGAGGATAAGCCATGACAGTATTTAATGCTAACGAGATAGGTTATTACGACCTTAATAAAAAGATAGTTGAATGTGCCGACAAGGATATAACGATAACCGATGCAATGGGTCAGCGCTACATAGGATGCGGCGTTTCGGGCAAGACGATCACCATAGAGGGAACTCCCGGAAATGCTCTGGGCGCATACCTTGACGGAAGCACCATTGTGGTACACGGCAACGGACAGGACGCTATCGGCGATACAATGAACAACGGCGAGATATTCATACACGGCAACTGCGGCGATACAACGGGCTATGCAATGCGTTCCGGCAAGATATTCGTAAAGGGAAATGCGGGCTATCGAGTAGGAATACATATGAAAGAATATCACGAGTTCTACCCGAAAATAATCATCGGCGGCAAGGTCGGAGATTTCCTCGGCGAATACCAGGCGGGCGGGATCATCGTGGTGCTCGGCATCGGCTGTGACGGCAAGGTTCCTGTAGGCTCGTTCTGTGGAACGGGAATGCACGGCGGTCATATGTATATCCGCAGTGACGAAGCTCCCAAGGGTCTTCCCGTACAGGTTTCATGCGAGGTTGCGGACGACAGCGACAAGGCTGATATCAGAGAATATGTTGACGAGTTCGCGAAGAATTTCGGATATGATACGAATACGCTGTTAAAGGGCAGATTTTATAAGCTTTCACCGAATACTGCAAGCCCCTACAAACAGCTGTACACGCATAACTGACGATAAACGGAATAGATATAAATATACAACGCGCTGTCGATATAAAGGCGTGACGGCGGAGCGTTTAATGCCACGAAAGAGGGTGCCGCAATGAACATACTGATAGCAGGCAAAACCGAAGAGATATGCGACAGCATAGCACAGCTTCTGCTTGAGCTTGACTGCGACAACATTTCGACATTCACAAGCGGCGCTATCATAAGAGGCGTTGATATATCGAAATTCGACAGTGTTATAATTTCCACACCATTATCTGACGAATTCGGGCTTGATCTTGTGGCTGACATTTCAAAGGACGCAAAGAACGGAATTGTAGTGTTGGCAAAGCGTGAGATCGCAGATGAGGTACAGAAGAAGATACGATTCACCGGTGCTTTCGTTCTGCCAAGACCATTCAACAAGGCTCTGCTCGTGCAGACGATAAAGCTTGCCGAAATAGCGCACATCGGAATGGCAAAGCTTGAAGAAGAGAACAGGCAGCTGTCACAGCAGTTATCCGATATGAAGATAGTAAACCGTGCAAAGTCGATGCTGATGCAGTATCTTAATCTTACCGAGGAGCAGGCACACCGGCATATACAAAAGCAGGCGATGGATCTGAGAAAGACACAGAGAGCTGTTGCAGAGGATATATTAAAGACGTATCAGAACACAAAGGAAGATTGACCGGATTTATATATAAATATTAAACGCAGAGGCAACTCTGCGTTTTTGCTTTTTGCCGTTATGCAGTGCAATATGAAATACACTTGTTTAAATCCTGACGCAGGTAAGGCGCGGATACTCGCACCGACCGCACAAGGTTGCTATGTAATGATACATAAAGTCAACCGCACCACGTTATGAACAATGACTTGAATTTGTAAACCCGCAAAAAATACGGTATCTTTTCACATATGCAAAACATTTGATATATAAATTCCCGCAGGGGATCATTCACGCAACGATACACCTATATCGGTCAGTATCGCAATTGCCCTCTTATCGGTCTGTGAAAAGCGCTGTGAAAGATATCTCAGCGCCGCGCTGAGCTCACCGTCCGGACCTCCGTACTGAGAAAGAATGTAGCTTGCAAGCTTCGGGTTACGGTTCTTTATCACGACCGGTATCTGTGTTCGTTTTTCAAATATAAACATACGTCCTCCTTATAATATCCATTGCCCGTTGAGCCAATCCCAGCAGCAATCCGCTCCTGCCGAAGAAGCTCTGAGCGGATAAAACTCATTCTCAAACGCACAGCGGCAGGCTTCTGTCCCCCGCCTCGCGGTAAAGCTCAAGCGCCTTTGTATCGGTTGGGTGAGTGTCAAGGAAAAGCTTTAAATCCTGCGCATAGAAATCTGCCGCAGACAGCTTTCTGAGCAGTTGCGACGCTCTTGCCGACAGATTATACGCCACTGTAAAGCCCCCTTTCATATTCGTCTATAGTAATGTTGAGCTCAGGGAATATCGTTCCCGTCCTGATCGCCGTTTCCGGGTCGTAGAGCTTGCCGAGCCGCTGAAACGGCACATATGCATATCCGACTTTCTTTTTTTCGGATATACTTTCCCTATTGCCGCAGAAAAAATCATCTTTTTCCATAACTAAACTCCTTTCATTCGTGTTTTTTCGGCTTTACGATACATTTTATGCTACCGACAAGCGTTATGTTACTTATGGAATAATTTGACATATACATAACAATGGTATCTTAAAAACAGCATTGACACCGCCGCAAATGTGTTATATACTGTGACTGTCAGACAGATCCTATACACAATAAAGGGAGCTCGTGGACGGGCTGAGAGGGAATTTTCAATTCCGACCTTATGACCTGATTTGGGTAATGCCAACGTAGGGAACGGTTGTTTTAGTGCGCATAAAAACATCAGCTCCCGCAGACAGTGTGGGAGCTTCTTTGACGAATAAAAGAAAAGAGGTATTTTTAGTATGAATAAAAAAGTCAGCATTCAGAAGCTTGCGATAGCAGGCGTTCTCATTGCACTGAGCGTAGTGTTAAGCGGATTTTCGATCCCGATAGGTGCTTCAAAATGTTTTCCCATTCAGCATATGGTAAATGTAATAGCAGGCACACTGCTCGGTCCGTGGTATGCCGTGGGTATGGCATTCATCACATCTCTTATAAGACTTATAATGGGTACAGGTACGCTGCTCGCATTCCCCGGAAGCATGGTAGGCGCTCTCTGCTGCGGTCTTGCATTCAGATACATTCTTCCGAAGCTGTCATTTGCAAAGCGTATTCCGATAGCTTTCTTAGGCGAGATCATAGGTACAGGTATCCTCGGTGCTATGGCGGCTTATCCTATCGCAGTATTTGTTATGGGTAAAGAAGCCGCACTTTTCACTTACGTTATCCCATTCGGTGTAAGCACGGTAGGCGGTGCGCTCATCGCATCTGTTCTGATGTTCGCGCTTGCAAAGACAGGCGTTATCAATATGATGTTCAGACAAACAAGTGAGAAAAAAGCATAAATATCAGACCGGTAAAAAGTAAAAGCCGCAGAGTGATGCTGACATCGCTCTGCGGCTTGAATTTTTATTCTTTTACACATTTAGCGGCACGACCACATCGGAGCAGAACACATTATCCTTATGATAAAAGCTTGCTGTTCCTCCGTACTTTTCCGCTGTGAACGCGATCGATTCAAGCCCGATACCGTTGCCGCCTTTAGTGGTAGAATAATAATGCGTACCGTCATATCTCAGCTTGCCGTTGAAGTTGTTTTCCGCCACAACATACAGGTTGCCGGACGCGTCATCGGTTTTTACCGAAACAGAAATACTGCGCTCGTTTTCGGGGAGCATAAGACTTGCGTTTACTGCATTTTCGATTATGTTGCCTACTATGCAGCAAAGCTCGTCATCTGACAGCGGCACGGAGCTATCGTTGATATCGACTCCGATCCTGAGCTTAATATCATTATCTTTAGCCCGTTCTTCAAAGTGACACAAAAGCGCGTTGAGCGCATAGTTTCCGCAGTAGCGTATCGGTACTCTGCTCGGGAGCGTGTCAATATAATTATCCAGATAGCTTTTCAGCTCTTCGTAATCGCCGTCCTCGGCAAGTGTTTTGATAGCAACTATAGAATGCTTGAAATCGTGACGTATGCGTGAGGTGTCCTCAAGATATTTCTGTTGAGAATCATATTGCTTTTTCTGCATTTCAAGCACACGCATATGCTCTTTGTCCCTGCCCGCTTTTAACAGCGCGGATGAAATAAAATAGAACACCGTATACATCATCAGGAGCATAAGGAACATCAGCGTAGTGATAATGATATATACAAGAAATACACGGTTGAGATAAAGCGTTTGATAATGAACAGGCTGCACGACAAAATTAAAGCCTATAAACATCAGCGACATAACTATAGATATAAGCCACACCCTTGTATACGGCAATTCGTTTATAAGATGAGAGCCGAATTTGATCATAGGATACGCAAGTATAAACGTGACTGCACACGATATGCCAAGCTGTATTATCGCTCCGTCAGTGCTTAACTGCGGAGTGCCGAGCTCCGGGTGTATGACCGCATCGACCATTATGGCATAATTCTTACAAAAGCTCATTATCGTAAAGGACAGCAGAAACGATGCAAGACATTTAAATATATCTGTATCTATTATAACTCTGTAAGTGAAAAACAACGGTATCAGCAACAGATAGCATACCGTCTTGCGGTCTATGGGGAGCAGTGCGGCCGCGCAGGAAACTAACGCAGTGACCGATACAAGTATGCCCAGGAACAGCGGCATTACCTGTTTCAACGGATATTTTATTCTGTCCTTCATCGGGAAAAGGCACAATGCCGTTGCGGGTACAAGAACAAGGCAGGATAGAGCCTCATTGATAAAGCTGTCGATCATATTCATCACCCTTGCTCTTTCTCAAATTCGCTGTGAATACGATTCAGAACGAAACGTGTATAGTCGTTTTTGATCTGCGTCATCTTACGTCTGCTTATAGGAACGGTATCGCCGTTTATCATAGTAAAATTTTCACCGTCAAGCTTAGCAACATTGGCAAGCGAAACCAGAACGCCCTTATTGCATGAAATTATCCCCTCGTATTTTGAGAGCGCTTCGTACATTATCTTATGCGTTGTACGGATCTTAAGCGGTTCACTTCCGACAAGATATACATTTACATAATGACCCGAGCATGATGTATACACAAGCGATGAAAGCGGTATCACCGTTCCGTCGGGGAGCGCCGCAACGCTCCTTGTGTTCTGCATCTGCTGTGCCAGCGTTTCGGCAAGCTGCTTTATGCTGTCTGAGCGTATAGGCTTCAGCAGATAGAAGTTTGCCTTTACCGCATAGCTCTCGCTTGCAAACTCGTTACTTGTCGTAACAAATACGAGCATAACATTCTTATCGATGGACCTTATACGCTTTGCGGTTTCAACTCCGCTTATTCCGCCCATATATATATCAAGAAATATCAGATCGTATTTTCCTGCCGAAAACTGCCTGAGCAAAGCCTCGCCGCTTGTAAATTCGTCTATATTCCCGATAGCCAGCCCCACTTTTTCAAACGGAGCTGCTATTGCCGATGACAGCTTTTCACGCTCCGAATTGAGGTCATCGGTTATTGCTATTCTCAGTTCCATTATTATATGTACCTTCCGCCTGAAGCGGCATCTTCCGTTTTTTGTGCTCTTACCACAATTATACTACATTTTTTTGGATGTTGCAATATTTTCATATGGTTAACTGTCTTTTACTGCCGAAAAACCGCCGATTAACGCCAATTTATTGTTTTGGTACGCTACGATTGATATAATAAAAATAATAATACGATCATACGGAGGTTTCTATGGAAAACAAAAACAATGCGGACAGCTCTGCAAAGAAAAAGCTGGATATGGACAAGCTCACCGAGCTTATAATAGTAATAATGCTGGGCGTTACCGCCCTGCTCACAGCGTGGGCAAGCTGGATAGGCTCGCTTCACGGCGGAAATCAGGCTACCAACTACGCCACCAGCAACAATCTTGCTTCCGAGGGCAACTCGGAATATAATGCAGGCGTTCAGCAGATGAATCAGGATATGATACTCTGGAACGATATAAGCTCATTGCAGATTGAAATCGTCTTTGCACAGAACAATAATAACGAGGCTGAGCTTGCAAAGCTGTGCAACCAGCTGTTCTACAAGATGGCGGAGAACGTGAGTGAAACAATGGCGGCAAAGATTGACTGGAACACGGCTGACAACAGCAGCAGCGATCCTCAGGCAACTATACTTGCGTGGCTCGAAAAGGAAAACAGTATGAACTCGCCCTTCTTTGACGAGAATTACGTCAACAGCTATTTCACAAAAGCAAACGAGCTTCTTGCACAGTCTCAGGATGTACTTGAACAGGGTCAGAAGGATAATTCAAACGGCGACGCATTCGGTCTTGTAACGGTTATCTACAGCGTTGTACTGTTCTTACTCGGTATTGCAGGTTCTTTCAACCACAAGGCAAACAAATATGCGGTGGTTATTATAGCGCTGGTTGCATTTGTTATTGCTACGGTATATATGTTTACACTGCCTATGCCGACCGGTTTCAGTATTACAAGTTTCTTCGGCGGTTAAGACCGATTAAAGCCCATTTTTAACCGATTAACGCCAGATGTTTGAATTAAACCATTTCGGTGAGTATAATTTGCTAAGGTTGATAAAAACAACCGATACTACATAATCAGAGGCGGACATACCGCAAAGAAAGGAATAATTATGAAAAAAGTAATCAAGTCGGTCATTGCACTTGCAATGGCAGCAGTAATGGTAATGGCGCTCGCAGCTTGCTCAGGCTCGGCAAAGGACAAGATGAAGGGTGACTGGATCTACGAAAAGATCGCCGGCGAAACTGTTGCAGACTATGCAAAAAAGCTCGGTGTTGACGAATCTTCTTTCGCATCTGTATGGACATTCACAGATGACAAGGTTATAATCAAGTCAGCCGCAGCTACAGAAGAGCGCAATGTTCAGTACAAGAGCAACGGTGCAGAAGTAATGAAGGTAGGCAGCAAGGACGAGATCGATATGAGCGTTACTTACGAAAATGACAAGCTCACATTCAAGGTTAAGGGCTCTGACGGTAACGATTACGAATACGTTATGAAGAAGGGTACTATGGAAGTAGGCTCATCTACAGCAGTAAGCGAATAATTCCAACAACTCCTTACAGTTGTTTTTCTTCCCGCCGCTCTTATTGCGGCGGAGTTCTTTTCCTTCAGACAACGGTATCGGTCAAACCGATACCGTTGCTGTTTATATGACAAAACCGCTGTCACCTGACAGCGGTTTCATTTATGCTGATATTTTGGCGTAACGCTCAGACATAAGCACATCAAGCATAGCTTTATACGGGTCAAGTTCACCGCTTGCCATCATCGAAAAAAGGCGGGGCGAACAGCCCGAAACCAGCGCTACACCGTTCTCGTTCATTGTGACAGGCTGCTGATTATTTCTGCTCTCTACGTTCCAGAACACTATCTCGGGGAGCGTATATCCTTTTTCGGCATACTTTCTCTTTGCACACTCAAAGTTTGTTTCACCTGCATTTTCCGCACACTCGTCAAATTCCATATCCGAAATTATATATAGCCTCTTCGGGAGCTCTTCCTGCGGGAGGTCATACTTTACGGCGGTTTTGAGCAACAGCTTGAACACAGCCGATATATTCGTGTTCGCTACCTCGCCATACTGACAGCAGTATCTTACCTTTTCGACAATATCCCTGCCCTTTATTTCGACAAGCTGAGGTCTTTTTGAGAATGTGATGAAATGATTGCGGAACTTACCCTTGTTCCTTTCGGCAAAGTATATCCCGAGCGACAGTGCAACAGCTATCGCTCTCGGATACATCGAACCCGAGCCGTCAATCACGGCAAGTGCGTTTTCATCGTTGCCGAAATCTTCAAGGGCGTTCCATGTCACGTCCATTGCGCTGCGCTCCTCGGCGGAAAGTTCTTTCAAACGCCAATTGAAACACGGAGCGATAACGTCATATGGTGTCAGTACTCCTGTGTGCATTTTTGCTTTGCCGTTTTTTACATTGTCGATATACTCACAGTAACGGTCAAAGTCGTTCTCATAGAACGCACCACGGTATTTCAGCATTGCAAGAGCGGGTATTTTGGAGTAATCGAAGGTATAGTCCTGCACGCGCAGGCGGTTTTCGACTATATCGATCTTTTTTCTGAGTGCGACAACTGTTTTACGGTACTGTATCTCACTCATTCCGAGTAGACGCGCCAGACGGCGAGCCGTGCGTACCGTTTCCTTGTTTGATGCATTGACGGAAGGGAGCCATTTTGCAAGCAATGACACACTGCCGCCTGACTCGATATCCTTTTTGAGCTGACCTTCTATAATCTGCAAAACGTCCTTTTCGCAGGGCGTACCGATAAGGCACAGCAGATCATCATATCTGCCGTACTCGGCTATATTTTCTATATTTTTGCGGACGCTCTCGGGCTCGGTTTTTGCAAGGTAGTTCAGTATTATGCGGAACACTCTGCGTTCGCCCAGACCCTCACGGGTATCACGCGCAAAGAAAAGCGTTTTCAGCGCAAGATCTCTGTTCTCTGCCAACGCTTTTACAAAGCGGTCGATTATATCGTTTTCGGGGGACTTACGGATAGCGCCTATTGAAGCAAACAGATCAAGGCAGTGCGATTTTGTGCTTATGTAGGTCGTTGCACCGTTTTCGGTCAGCGTAATATTTGCCTCTTCTCTTAAGTATTCAAGCATTGTAATTTCCTCCTCTGCGGCGCAGAGCAGGTTACTCACACGCCTTGAAATTATATATCGGTTTCAGCACTTCAATAACATCTACCGACTCTCTGATAACATCAATAATATCCGGCAGTGACTTATACGCCATAGGCGCTTCGTCAAGCGTTGAATTATTGACAGAGGTCGTGTATATGCCCTCCATGCTCTTCTTATACTGCTCAATGTCGAGCGTTTCCTTAGCCTTTGTTCTCGACATAATCCTGCCTGCGCCGTGCGGTGCGGAACAGTTCCAGTCGGGATTGCCCTTTCCTCTCGCAAGCACGCTTCCGTCCCTCATATTTATCGGAATAAGCACAAGCTCGCCGCTCTTTGCGGAAATTGCGCCCTTGCGGAGTATGCGCTCCTTGGTATCAATGTAATTGTGTATCGTATGGAACGCAGACACGGCAGTAAGTCCGCACCTGTCAAGGATTATCTCAGCCATACGCTCACGGTTACGCTTTGCGAAGCGCTGACATATCTCAACATCATAAAGATAATCCTCAAGGTAATTATCATAAAGATAGCAGAGATCAGCCGGAGTATCGGGAACTTTCGCCTGCCACTCTTTTTCCATAGCCTTTAACACGGCTTGTATCTCGGTGCGTCTGCCCTGCTCCTTATATGTCTTTATAAGCTCTGCTTTCTTTTCAAAAAGCTCGCCCTTACCGGACGCAAGCTCAATCGCAAGGTTCTGATAATACTCAGCTACCTGCTTGCCTAAGTTACGGCTGCCCGAATGGATAACAAGGTACTTGTTACCGTCCGAGGAAACGTCTATCTCGATAAAATGATTACCGCCGCCAAGTGTACCGAGGCTTTTTTCAAGCCGTTTTGCCTGTTCGAGATGTCTGTAGCAACGAAGTCCCGTAAGGTCAAAGCGTTCATAACGTCCGTCCCATACGTTTCTTCCGCTCGGTATGTAGTGTGCGGCTTCATCTATCTCACTAAGGTCGATATCCGCCTTTCCGAGCTCCGCTGTGTACATTCCGCAACCGATATCCACACCTACGACATTGGGTACTGCCTTATCGGTTATCGTCATTGTCGTGCCGATAGTGCAGCCCTTGCCTGCGTGTACATCGGGCATTATTCTGATTTTTGAGCCTGCGGTGAACTCATAGTCGCACATTCTGCGTATCTGTTCTATTGCTTCGTCCTCGACTACTTTTGCGTAACATATTGCTGTGTTGATTTTCCCTTTGATTTCAAGCATATCTCTGCTCTCCTTTCTCAAAAAAATAAGAACAACGTCCCTTAAAAAATATGATGGGAATAGGCAGGGACGCTGTATGTTAACAAGACGCAATAAATAAAAATGTACGGACTCGCACCGCACGGTAGCCTGCCCGAAGGAGGTGCCGTTAGATCGGCAAAAAGGTGTTTAAAAAACACAGGTGTAAAATGCTGCTGTATGCGTCTTTACAAGGCACGGTTATTTTCCATATATAAATAATATGAACTGCTGTCTGTGCCTTGAACACTCTGCAAGGCACCGTCTTAATACCCATATAGAAAATAACTGCTGTCAGTGCCTTTTATTAAATTGTACAAGGGGCATCAGCCCTTTGTCTGCTGTGAAGCTTTGCTTCATCGCATGAGTTTATTATACAGGATAGGATTTGGTTTTTCACGGAAAAAAAGCTGCGAACTTTATTTCGGTTCACAGCTTTAACAGATTATCGAAATTCAAACGAGCTTCTGCTGCGGCGCAAAGCTCTGTCGCCGGCGGGGAAAGAGCGTTTGCGTCTGTCCTTGCCGCCGTCCGTACCGGGGCTGAGTGTGAGGATACACCCTCCCAAGTCGCCTTTTTAAAACGTATAGGATAGTATAAACCGCCCGCGGAACATTCCGTGAGCGGTTTTGCAGTATTCTTATATTATCAGTTTGCGACAATGTTTACAAGCTTGCCGGGAACAACTATTTCCTTACGGATCGTCTTGCCCTCGAGCGATAGCTTCCTTTGCAATCTTCAGCAGTTCGTCCTTGTCGGCGGCTGTAGGCACGTTTATACGAGCCTTTATCTTGCCGCAGAGCTGAACAACTATCTCAACGGTGCTGTCAACACAAAGCGCCTCGTCGTATGTTACCCACTGCGCTTCGTTCAGTATGCCGTAGCCGAGCGAGTTGTACATTTCCTCGGTGATGTGGGGAGCGAAGGGGTTGAGGATTATCAGCAGCGACTTCATCTCGGCATCGTTGATCCTGCCGTTTGCAGTGATCTCGTTGATAAGCGACATCATAGCGGCGATAGCCGTGTTAAATCTCATCTTCTCAATATCTTCGCTGACCTTCTTTATCGTCTTGTGCATTGATGTTCTCAGCTCGTCAGAGTATTCATCGCCGCGTACAAGTATATTCTGAAGATTCCATACACGGTCAAGGAAACGCTTACAGCCCTTCATACTGCTGTCGTTCCAGGGAGCTGCCTGCTCATAGTCGCCCATGAACAGGACATATACACGCAGAACGTCTGCGCCGTATACGTCAACAACGTCATTCGGGTCGATTACGTTGCCTCTTGACTTGCTCATCTTCTCGCCGTCCGGACCTAAGATAAGACCCTGTGCGGTACGCTTTGCGTAAGGCTCGGGAGTGGGAACTTCGCCTATGTCGTAAAGGAACTTGTGCCAGAAGCGCGAGTAGATCATATGGCGG
>ERZ779829.793-NODE-793-length-13217-cov-2.462392_pt1 | contig 13217 bp, 11 predicted proteins | sample MGYA00511562_ERZ779829 | MGnify/ENA primary metagenome ERZ779829 (study PRJEB29588, sample SAMEA2151677) | human gut metagenome | biome: human gut; feature: human-associated habitat; material: faeces | place: Denmark | collected 2008/2010 ... | reverse complement strand
ATAAAGGCAACACAGAGGCATATCGACAAAAGAAAAATAACAGTTGACACACGGCTGGCGATGTGGTATTCTACCATTGCTGTGTGAAACAGTGAACATAGAAGCAGAGTATCCACTCTCACCTCAGCATGGTCTGACATGACTCGGGTTAATATTTAGCTTAGAAGATTTACAGGGTTTTCCTGAGTTTGAATATGCTTTGTATTAAGAAAGTGGATAGATGGTTCTATCCACTTTTCTTATGTCAGAGAATTGAATTTTAAAAGTGTGGAGGTAGAGAGTCATTAGCGATTTAATGATCAACGAACAGATTAGAGACAGAGAGGTACGACTCATCGGAGAAGATGGTCAGCTTGTTGGAATAATGTCATCCAGGGATGCATACAAGATGGCTCAGGATGCAGGACTTGATCTTGTGAAGATAGCACCTAAGGCACAGCCACCGGTGTGCAAGATAGTTGACTATGGTAAGTATCGTTATGAGCAGGCCAGAAAAGAGAAAGAGGCCAAGAAGAAGCAGAAGACCATGGAAGTCAAGGAAGTCAGACTTTCACCGAACATCGATGCGAATGACCTTAATACCAAGATCAATCAGGCAAGAAAGTTCCTTGAGCATGGCGATAAGGTTAAGGTATCACTCAGATTCAGAGGACGTGAGATGGCTCATATGAATGCAAGCAAACATATCCTTGATGATATAGCGGAGAATCTTTCAGATGTAGCGGTAGTGGAGAAAGCACCGAAGGTTGAAGGAAGAAGCATCGGTATGGTGCTGGCAGAAAAGAGATAACAATTTAAGGAGGAACACACAATGCCAAAAATGAAAACAAGCAGAGCAGCTGCAAAACGTTTCAAAGTAACAGGAACAGGAAAGTTAAAAAGAAATAAAGCTTACAAGAGCCATATCTTAACAAAGAAGACAACTAAGAGAAAGAGAAATCTTAGAAAATTAACAATGACAGATTCAACAAATGAAAAGGTAATGAAGAAGATTTTACCTTATATCTAATAAATCAGGAGGAACTAGAGAATGGCAAGAGTAAAAGGCGGCGTTGGCGCTAAGAAAAAACATAACAGAACACTTAAGCTGGCTAAAGGTTACAGAGGAGCCAGATCAAAGCAGTATAGAGTAGCAAAGCAGTCAGTTATGAGAGCTTTAACAAGTTCATATGCTGGCAGAAAGCAGAGAAAGAGAGAATTCAGACAGTTATGGATCGCTCGTATCAATGCTGCTGCAAGAATGAATGATATTTCATACAGCAAATTAATGCACGGCTTAAAGCTTGCAGGTGTAGACATCAACAGAAAGATGCTTTCAGAGATGGCTATCAGTGATCCTGAAGGATTTGCGAAGCTTGTTGCTGTTGCAAAGGAAAAGCTTGCTTAATTTAATATAAGCAGATAAAAACAGATCATGATGATTTTCGGAAGAAGATGGTTATGGTCTGTTTTTGCGTTATCAGAAAGTTTGCCTTGACAAGTGATCCGTTATTTTAAAGATCATAAATAATAGGCGGACATCGACATAATTGCCTTTACATAGTTGTCCTGTTCATACTATAATAGAACTATATATTGAGCTAATTTATGGGACATGGAGGGTGACATATTATGTTTGTAGAACGAGTAACAAGAGAGCAGATGAAGATGTTTTTAGAGACATTCGCATGCTGCAGCGAACAGAAGAATCTGGTAATGAGATTGAATTATGCAGGAAAAGAGCCATATCTGGATGTGACCAGATACAGCAACGGAATGATGTACACAGACTCTTACTACGATTTTGACAGTACATATTGCAGTAATCTGTGGAACAAATTCCTTTATACACAGTTTACACATGAGTACTACAGTGCATTTAAGGCACATCTGTTAGAAGACGTAGAAAAGAAACTTACCAATATGATAAAAATTTGAGATGGAAAAAATCCCTGATGTCGGAAGCTGTATCCGCGTCAGGGATTTTGTCTGTAGATATATCCTTTATTCCGCAGAACGCTTTCGCTCTGTTTCTTACATAACGGTACTAAACTCCCCCCTGACGGTGGATCGTTAAGGACCGATGTAAGAAAAGGTCTGCTACATAAAGATATATCTACAGACAAAATCTTGACATTAGAAGCAAAACTTCCGGCATCAGGCTTTTGTGGACATAAAAAAAGAAAACCTCAAAGGTTTTCTAAAAATAAAGATGCGGGAGATGGGACTTGAACCCACACGCCGTTTCCAGCACTAGATCCTTAGTCTAGCCTGTCTGCCAATTCCAGCACTCCCGCATGTCTTGTTCCGTACGGCTTACCGCCGACGCAAGTAAGATAATACCACTGTGCTATATAAATGTCAACAAGTTTTTTCACTTTTTTAAAAAAAAATAAAACACACGCAGTATGACAGAATTTTTCGCCACAAAATGGACATATTTATATGCTATACTACTTTCGATAAACATGTGCAAAAAGAAAAGTATAAGATGCAAATATGATACATTTCTTTTTTATAATACCAAAGCAGAAGACTGTAATATCAAGTAATGACAATATTATATAGAAAACCTTAAGATTGTTTAATATGCTGATACATTGCTTGAATAAAGCAGGAAGACAGAGTAAAATTACAATGGTTTTTTCTTAAATTAAAATAAACAGATACATAATAATGATGTGTAATAAGGAGGAAACAATGCGAAAACATATAAAAAAGGGTATGACATATATATTATGTGCCGGCATGGTTGCAGCCCTTCTCAGTGGATGTAGCAGCAGGAAGACGGAAAGCAGTAAGCCATCGATCCATATTGATGAATATACCAAGGTAGGATATGATACAGCTACAGTTCAGTCGGGTGACATTGCTCCTGTTCTGGAGTTAGATCTTTCCCCGGATAAATATGAAACAAAGTCATATAAAGTTCAACAGGATGATTATAAAGTTGAAAAAGTAAATGTGGCAAAAGGTGATCGTGTAAAAGCCGGTGATATCATGGTACAGTTTAAGGCAGATGAGATTCAAAAGACGATTGATGAATATACACAAGAAAAGGAAGAAAAACAGCTTTTGATCGAGCATTATCAGAAATTGATGCAGATTGATGGATCGGAAGATTATTCAGATGATATTGAAAGCCTGAAAGAAGACCTGACAATTGCAGATACATATATTAAAGAGCAGAATGAGAAGATGAAGGATTACTGTCTGATTGCTGAAAAAGACGGAACAGTAACCTATGTTGACGACAGTCTGGGATATGGATATGCAAATTCCGCATCCAATTTGATAACGGTGGCATCAGGATCCTCAAATTATACAGTAACTACAGATGATACGTATGAATTTAAGGTTGGAGATGAATACGAGGCAGATTATGAGGTCGCAAAATACAATATGAAAGTTATTGATGTTAAGAAATATACAGACGATGCAACCGGAAAAGATATGCAGACGATCCTTTTTGAGCCGGTAGACAATATGGCCGGTATATCCGAAGATAATAAACTGACGATGACTATTCATAAACCGGTAATTAAAAATGTAGTATATGTTCCTGAAAAGGCAGTATGTGAAAAGTCAGAAGGCCAGTATTATGTATATACAATTAATGATGATGGTTATCGTTTGGCAGTAGATGTAACAGTTGGTGAGACCGTAGATGGATCTACGATTATTAAATCAGGATTAACAGCAGGAGAGCAGGTGACGATAAATTGAGAAAGATAAATATGAATTATAAAAGAAAATCTTACGGAGCCCGACTGGTAGCGTTATCTATGGCACTGATGTTGTGTGTGACTTCCTGTGGCAAGAAACCGGAGAAAACACCCGAATTGTTGGATCCGGTATCAACCAATGAAGCATATCGTCCGGTATCAAAAGGAGATGTTGGTAAGAAAATCATAAAGAATGGTTCTGTAGTTCCAACGGATTATTGCTATTTCTATAAGTCCTCTGTGACAATTTCGAAGATCTATGTGAATGTCGGAGATTATGTAGAAAAAGGAACTGTACTTGCTGAAGCAGATGATGATGAGACCACATCAGGAATTGATGATTTAAAGGCTTCATTATCTACACAGGAGCAGACACATACTATTAATGAAAAGATATATGAGCAGACACAGAAAGAAAATGATTATAAGATAAAGGCCTGTGAAGAGGCAGGTGATACGGCAGGAGCCAAAGAATATCAGAGTGCAAAGGCTGTAAATGCAGAAAATAACCGCTATGATAATCTGCTGTATAAATATCAGGTAAAAAAACTTAATCAGCAGATTAAGGAAAAAGAATCACTTGCAACTGACAGTAAATTAGTGGCAAACCAGAGCGGTTATGTTACATATGCAAAGAATCTGTCAGGATCAGATGAAAACAGCGGAACTGCTGCAGGCGGTGAAAATGTTGTAATTATTTCAGATTATAATGATCCATATATTGAGATTACCGGAGAACAGATCACAAAAGACGGGTATGCGGCAGTTTATAATACAATGTATACGATGATCGACGGTAAACGATATGATCTGGAAGAATACAGTTATACCAACCAGGAGATTGCAGCAGCACAGAGTGCATCCAAGCTTCCATACGTCAGATTCAAACTAAAAGGTGCGGATAATAAGAAAATCCTGAAAACCGGAACTGTTACACCTCTTTATTTCAGTACTTCGGATGCATCTCAGGTTCTTGTTGTCGGAAACGATTCCCTGTATCAGGATGGAGATAAGAATTTCGTATATGTGAAGACAGAAAGCAGTGATAAAGAGAGACGTGATATTAAGATCGGTGCATCAGATGATAATTATACAGAAGTAGTAAGCGGCTTATCAGAGGGAGAGCTTGTTTATTACGATTCTGATTCGGCCATACCAAGCGATTACACAACGTATGATATCAAATTAAATAATTTCAAAAAAACAGGAACCAGCAGATCCTATAAGATGGTGGACACTAATCAGGTAACATATTCATCACCGGTAGAGGGTTATTTTACCAAATTTGATCTGGCAGAAGGACAGGAGGTCAAGAAAGGTGATCTGTTATTTACAGTTGACAGTGGTGGAGGAAGCGCAGAGCTTTTAGAGCTGAATGGTCAGATTACGGATGCAAAGACGGAATATGATTCTAATATATCAGGATATGAGGAACAGATTTCAGATCTCAGAAAACAGATCAACGAATATAAATCAGGTAAGAAAAAGCAGCAGGCAGCAACCCCGGGTGATGCAGATGGTGAAAATACCCTTTATATGGTTGAACAGTTGTCATGTCAGATAGAAGTAGCGAAATATAATGAACAGCTTGCAAAGATCAACTATAATGCAACTGTAAATCCGTTGATTGCAAAACGGGATAAGCTGAATGAGAATAATGACGGAAAAGGCAATATCAGTGTATATGCAGATAGTGATGGTGTTGTTCAGAATGTATATGTAAGTACCGGTTACCAGCTGCAGGAGGGCGACAAGGTTGTCAGTATAGGAAGTAATGAGTCTAAAATGATGTCTCTGTCGTTAAAGGATAACAGCGGAAACAGCAGAAGAAATAACAGCGGCGGCGATGATTCCGATGGCGGATCAGGCGATGCAAATGCAAAGCTTTTGATCAATCAGGAAATAACTTTGGTTAACCAGAAGGATGACAGCGATAAGTATACAGGAAGATGTATCGGAGCAACAGCGGATTCACAGAAAGCATATGTAACAACAATTGATGGTGAAGTATATGTAACAAGCAGTGCTTCATCAGATGAAACAAGATACTATATCAAGGTGGATGATGAAAAATTCTATGACTCACCAAAAGGCTATTTTGTAAATTATGCTCAGCTGTCACTCGACAGTATTGTAACGATTCCGCGAAACCTGGTCTATGAAGAGCAGAATAAGACATCCGGAAAACAATACAAATATGTATGGAAACTTGAAGGCGATGAAATCGTAAAACAATATGTTACTCTCGGAGATGAGACACAGACGGAAGTATGTATACTGACAGGACTTTCGGAAGGCGATGTTATTATCAAGAGTGCGATAGAGGACGAAGGTAAGAATACATCGAAGAAATCGAAGGATGATTCAGAGGAGTAGAAAGGAGAAGAGGAATGTTTAAATTTTTAGGACATAAGTTATTAAACAAGAAATGGCTCAATGCATGTCTTCTTCTTGGTATTGTACTTCTGGTTGCAGTAGCATCCTGTAATCCGATGTTCAAAAACGGTGCTATGGATATGACATTATCATCGAAATTTGACGCTGCGATAGAAGATAACAATGTATATTCGGCGGTGATCGGAAGAGGAGGATCCTGTGATACAAAGGAATATCCGGACTCAGATGCAGTAGAAGCAAGAGTAAGTGCTTATGAGAAAAAATGGCTCAGTTATATCGATGTACCGGTTTTAAGCAGACAGATCCGTATGTTTATTGAAGGGACATATGCAACGACCAGCCTCGGTTCCAGAAGATTTTTCAGTATTAACTATATGCCTGATATGGAGGAACATATCAATGTAGCATTTGGAGATGATCTGGAAAACGGAAAGGTAGAAGAAGGAACTTATCCGGTTTTGATGACACAGCAGGATATGGACACATATAATCTGGTCGTTGGTGAGGTAGTATCTATTGACAAGCTTACCGATTCGGATGGTAATACTTTGAAATGTACGATCGTTGGTATTTTTGAACCATCGGATGAAAGTGATATTTACTGGAAAGAGACTCCGGCAGATTTTGACAAAATGATGTTTACCGATAAGGCATCCTTTGATGAGATGATCCGGAAATATAATATACTTACTGTATATTATACGAATTCGGATATGCTTGATTATGCATATATCGATCATTCAAATGCAGCGGATATTCGTTATTACCTGAGTGCTTTTTCGAAGGCAGATGGTAATTTTACACAGAATTTCAGCAGTATCCTCGCAGAGTATCAGGATGATGCAACTTCTATAATGATCATCATATGGGTACTGGAGCTTCCGATCATTGTATTATTGCTGGCATTTATCTATATGGTATCCAGTCAGATACTTGAAATGGAAGATGGCGAGATCGCCATGTTGAAGAGCAGAGGTACAAGTACCAGACAGATCCTTGGAATATATTTCGGACAATCGGCAATTCTTTCAGGAATCGCAATTGTAATAGGTATTCCGATCGGTTATCTGTTATGTAAGTTATGTGCAAGTGCAACATCCTTCCTGAAATTTACGTTTGGTGATACTCATTTCTATAAACTGACATGGGGAATGTTGTTATACAGTTTCGTTGCAGCTTTGGTGGCAGTTCTGTTTGTGACACTTCCGGTTTTGAAATATGCAAAGAACTCGATCGTAGAACAAAAGAGCAAAATGGGCAAGATCAGTACCAAACCGTTCTGGGAGAAAGCATTTCTCGATGTGATCCTGGTAGCGGTATCGGTATATCTGCTGTACAACTACAATAAACAGAAAAGTGATATTGCACTTAATATTTTAGCCGGTAAGAAGCCGGATCCATTGATCTTCCTGAATTCCTCACTGTTTATTTTCGCGGTAGGTCTTCTGGTGCTTCGTCTGATTAAATATCTGATTAAGTTCATCTATTTCGTAGGTAAGAAGAAGTGGTCTCCGGCAGTATATGCGTCTTTCCTTCAGATTACAAGAACGGTTAAGAAACAGGGCTTTATCTCTGTATTTCTTGTAATGACGATCGCTATGGGTATGTTCAATTCGAATATGGCAAGAACGATCAATGAAAATAATCAGGAACGTATCGAATATAATATGGGAACGGATCTGATCTTGAAGGAACGCTGGAAAGCCGGTGCATATCTGGATAAGGATAAGCAGAGCCACTGGTATTATGAGGAACCGGATTATGAGAGATATACAGAAAGCCTTTCGGGTATTTGCTCCGATCTGACGCGTGTTATTTATGATGATAATGTATCAATTAACGTTGCCGGTTCAGAATTGTCAGGTTCTGTTATGATGGGTATTAATACAAAAGAATTTGGTGAGACCGCAGAATTGAAATCCGGTCTTAATGATAAACACTGGTTTAATTACCTGAACAGCATAGCGACTGTTTCAAATGGTGTAATTATTTCATCTAATCTGGCAAAAAAATATGATCTGTCGATCGGAGATAATATCAAGTATACGAGATACAGCGATATCAAAGGACGCGAAGATGTAGAGCTTGGTTCGGCAAGCGGTCCGATCTGTGCGATCGTTGATGCATGGCCGGGCTTCAATCAATATACATATGAAAAAGACAGCAGTGGTAAGATCGTCGAAAATGAACGTTATCTGGTTGTTGCCAATTATGCATATGTAGTTGGATCATTTGGGTTGACACCATATCAGGTATGGGGAAGACTCGCAGCAGGGCATGATTATAAAGAAGCCGTTAATGCAATACAGAAGCAGGACATTCAGTTGAACAGTTATGAAAGTGTTGATCAGGATGTCAGAGACATGCTGGAATCTCCATTGGTTCTGATCACAAATGGTTTATTCTCATTGAGCTTTTTAGTTGCAGTCATTCTTTGTACGATCGGCTTCCTGATCTACTGGATCACATCCATCAAGCAGAGAGAGCTTCTGTTTGGTATTTACCGTGCGATGGGTATGAGTATGCATGAGATCAATAAGATGTTGATCAATGAGCAGATGTTCAGCTCCGTACTTGCCAGTCTAGCCGGCTACGGAGTCGGAGCTGCGGCTACAGCACTGTTCGTAAAGCTGGTAGCTGTTGTATATTTGCCGGAGGCTCATAATATAGCGATAAGCATAACGGTTAATCTGTTTGATATTTTGAAACTGACAATCGTTATTGTAGTAATGTTTGTTATCTGTTTTATTGTTCTTCGTACAATATTAAAGAAGATGAACATTACACAGGCATTGAAGCTTGGGGAGGATTAAACTATGGATATGATTACTGCAAGAGGAATAAAACGATGCTTTACGGTTGGAAACGGCGAACCATTTTATGCTCTTAAGGGAATTGATCTGGATATTCCTGAAGGCAAGCTTGCAATATTAAAAGGTCGATCCGGTTCCGGTAAGACGACATTGTTAAATATACTGAGTGCTCTTGATGATGCAACGGAGGGACAGGTTATTATAGAAAATAATGACCTGTCAGAGATGTCTGTTGCGGATAAAGAGAAATTAAGACGATTTGATATTGGATTTGTATTTCAGTCGGTTGCGTTGATTCCGATCATGAATGCATACGAAAATGTTGATTTCGGACTCCGCTTGGCGGAGTATGAAGGCAATCGTGATTCACGAATTCGCGAAGTACTGGAGATGGTTGGACTGAGTTCCAGAATGTATCATATGCCAAATCAGATGTCCGGTGGTGAGCAGCAGCGTGTAGCTATAGCAAGGGCAGTTGCGCATAAGCCAAAAGTTATATTTGCAGATGAACCGACGGGAGCACTTGATACGGCTTCCGGATTGAATGTTATGCGGTTGTTCAAGGATCTGGTTGCAAAAGAGGGAATAACCATTGTTATGACGACCCACGATCCAAACCTGATGGAACTCGGAGATGTTGTATTTGAGATAGAGGATGGTGAGATCGTTGGCAAAGCATAGTGGATTATTTAAGAAGAAAGAAAAAAAGAATGTATCTGGGGTGGAGATGCTTGATTCTGTATCTACAGATGAGTACAATACAGATGTTCAACGGGATATGGAAGAACAGAAGAATGACAGCCTTACAGTCTTAGCTGATGATACAGCCGAAAAGCAGGAAACAGATACGGAAATGTATGAAACTGCAGAAAATGACGAGACAATGGAGAAGCCGGCAGCAGATGCTGAAACGGATACAGAAGCATCAGAGGCAGCTGGGACTGATACAGATTCTGTGGAATCTGATAATATCATTGATTGTGACAGTTTGGTTAAGATCTACAAGACAGATGAAGTTGAGGTTATGGCACTTCAGGGATTGGAGCTTACAATCAAAAAAGGTGAGCTGATGGCGGTTATCGGTAAATCCGGTAGCGGTAAATCAACGCTGTTAAATATGATCGGCGGTCTGGAACGTCCTACGGCGGGTAAGCTGTATGTAGATGGTAAGGATCTGTTTGCCATGACTGATAAGGAATTGGTGGAATACAGAAAGCATACGGTTGGTTTTGTATGGCAGAAGAATTCCAGAAACCTGCTTCCTTATATGACAGCACTTGAGAATGTTCAGGTTCCGATGTATTTTGACAAAGATAATAAAGCAGACAGAGAAAAGAAAGCATATGATCTGTTATGTAAAGTGGGATTGAAGGAAAAGGTGAATTCTTATCCGTCTCAGATGTCCGGTGGTGAGCAGCAGCGAGTTGCGATCGCGATCGCACTTGCAAATGACCCGAAGATACTTCTGGCAGATGAGCCGACAGGTGCAGTCGATTCCAAGACATCGGATATGATACAGGATCTGTTCCGGAAACTGAATGAGGAGCTTGGTATTACGGTTATCATAGTAACACATGATATCAGTCTGGCAAATAAGGTAAGCCGAGTGGTTATGATCGCTGATGGCAAGATCAGTACAGAGAAGATTATGAAAGAGGACTATCGGAAAAGAATTAATGACATGGAAGGCGTTAATTTCAACGGATCAGATTCTCATGAAGAATATTCAGTTCTGGATAAAGCGCATCGTGTTCAGATCAGTGATGATATTCTGGAGGCAGCAGGAATTGACACAAATAAAGTAAAGATTCAGGTTGTTGACGGAAAAGTTGTAATATCAAAAGAATAAAAATAATTGAAATAAAGGCGAAAATATTGTGTGTTCACAGTATTTTCGTTTTTTTATGCGTGTTTTTTCTTGCTATTAAATATTCACTCGATTATAATAACCTTGTTTAATTGAATAAAATCAGTGTATAGTCTGAAAATTTCTAGGAGGAAATCATGAGAAAGAAAAAGTTCACAAAAATGACAGCTCTGCTTTTAGTAACAGCATTGTCAGCAGCAACCGTTTTTTCCGGCTGTAATAAAAAGGTGGATTATGATGTGGATGGAGACGGCAGCAGTGAAAACAGTGGTTCGGGAGATAGTGGTGCGCTTGCTTCACGTCTGGGAATTCCTGAATCTTATGAGGGAGATATTGAGGTCGGTGATTCCGGATTAAAGAGTATTAAGATAAAAGATGACGATATAAGTATTCCGTCATCTGACAGTATGTCCATCATTAACTATAAAAGTAATACATTTGATAATGCATATAAGCAGAAAGTTTGCGAGGCAGTGTTTGATAAATCAAAAGGAATCTATGTATATGATTGGGAACATCAGACAAAGAGTGACCTTCAGTCGCAGATTGACTCCTTTCAGGCAATGTTAGAAGAGGCAAAGGCATCGGGAGACACAGAGACAGAGAGCTATTGTAATGAATATATATCTTATCTGGAAGATGAGATGACGAATGCAACAGACGAACGTACAGGTGCGGGTGATTACAGTGCAACAGATTTTATAGGTAATATCGGTGATAATGAATATATGCTTTCATTTTCAGATTCAGAAGAGGGATTGGGAGCAAATTTTGAATTGTCCTATTATCCGTCCGAAGGACTTATAAATTATAAGCCACATGAGGGCGCTACATATGTTTATGCATATGATGCGCAGTATGGTGATGAAGATGTAGATGAAAGTATGCCGAACAGCTGTACATTTACACAGGACGAGGCAGTTTCTCTTGCACAGGAATTTCTGAACAGCTGTGGTATTGATGATGTGATCCCTACATATACATCCCAGCTTTTATGGGAATATTACGATACCTCATATGACGTTGTAGCGACAGAATACGACGGATATATCATGACATTTGGACGTTCGGTAAATGGTACTGCACCATATAGTGCGGATCTGTCCATGGTAGATTCTCTTTCATCCGATGATGATGTCTGGTATGATTCAACATCTGAGACATTTACGATACAGGTTGATTCAAACGGAGTGATCAATGCAAGCTGTTATCCGCTCCTTGCACCGACAGGAGATGAGCAGAAGAATGTAGAACTGATGAGCTGGAAAGATCTGTTAAGTGCATTGAATAAGAATGTACCGGCATATTATACAGAAAATAAGACTTCTTATAATGATATTGAATATAACGATGTAAGACTTACGTATTATTGCATGAAGGATGAATCGCAGGAGAATATATATCAATATGTACCGGTATGGATATTCGCACAGGCAGATGAAGAAGATGGAACTTACGATTATGATTATCCGGTACAGGCAATCATGGTAAATGCAGTTGACGGAACGATATATGATCTGAAAGAGGTTCTTCAGAGTACAGATGCATCCGCTTATTATGATGATACGATGGACAGCACTTATACCATTGACGGAGAAGAAGACGGATCAGATGAATATGATGATGACACCATTATAGGTGGAGATGATGGTTCAGACGATACAGATATCGATTCAAGTGATGTAGATAATGAGAAAGACAGCTCAGATATTGATACACTGGAAAGTAACGATGATGCCATTGTCGATGTAGAATAAAGAACGAAGTAATCAGGGCTATAATAATTAAGAATAGAACAGAGAGTTTGATAGAAGATATCAGATTCTCTGTTTTTATTTTACAGGAAAGAGCCGCTGGTGACTCTTTTTTATAATTGCAATATTTTATCATTAGATGACTTGACAAAATACCCCTATGGGGTATATAAAATATATCGTATAAATAACCTGATGGCTGATAAGATACAGTCTGATATTTATAAATAGATGAATTTACATAACAGATCAGAAAGGAGCAAACAGGAATGGAAGAACCATGTTGCCATTGTCATAAAACAAAACAGAGAACAGAAGGTGAATATAAGAAGCTGATGAACCGGCTGAATCGGATCGAAGGTCAGATCCGTGGAATCAAGGGGATGCTGGAAAAGGATGCATATTGTACGGATATATTAGTACAGGTTGCTGCTGTCAATTCTGCATTGAACAGCTTTAATAAGGAACTTCTCGCAGAGCATATCCGAACCTGCGTGATCGAGGATATCAAAGCAGGAAAAGAGGATACAGTGGATGATCTGGTTGATACTATTAAAAAATTAATGAAATAAATACATAGAGATGTTTCAGCCGGAAAGGATAATATATTCGTATGATTGTTTCGATCTGAAACATAATAAAAATTATAATGAACGCAAAATTATTTGCTCGCAAGAATGCT
>ERZ779829.788-NODE-788-length-13246-cov-2.203245_pt1 | contig 13246 bp, 9 predicted proteins | sample MGYA00511562_ERZ779829 | MGnify/ENA primary metagenome ERZ779829 (study PRJEB29588, sample SAMEA2151677) | human gut metagenome | biome: human gut; feature: human-associated habitat; material: faeces | place: Denmark | collected 2008/2010 ... | reverse complement strand
GCAAGGCAGTGCGGCGGCTGTCAGATACAGGCTATGAGTTATGAGGCACAGCTTAAGTATAAGCAGAAGCTTGTCAGCGACAATTTAAAGAGAATAGGCGGACTTACAGAGGGTACGGACTATGAAATGTGTGACATACTTGGTATGGAGGAGCCTTTCAGATACCGCAACAAAGCACAGTATCCGGTGGGCGAGGACAAAGACGGCAATATCGTTATGGGCTTTTACGCCGGACATACCCACTCTATTATTCCATGTCCTGATGATGACTGCCTGCTAGGTCACAGCGACAATGCCGTTATCCTTAAAGCAGTTAAAGCGTGGATGGAAAAGTACAGAGTCCGCGCTTACGATGAGAACATTCATAAAGGAACTGTAAGACATATACTTATAAGAACAGGTTTTCACACAGATGAGATTATGCTCTGCCTTGTGACTAAGAAAATGTTAAGGAAAGAGGCAGCAGATGGGCTTGTGGATGTGGTGAAGGAGCTTAATGGGGAGATTAGCGGAAGTGCGGTTGGTGATGTAGATATTGACAAAAATATTGGTGAGAGTGAAGATAATCATACTAATGACAGGGATAGACATTTACATATTACATCACTTGTTGTTAATATCAACAAAGAGGATACGAATGTCATACTTGGAAAAGAATGTGTAACATTGTATGGTAAGCCATATATAGAGGATTATATAGGTGATATAAAGTTTCAGATATCGCCACTTTCATTCTTTCAGGTTAATCCGAGACAGACAGAGGTGTTATACAACAAAGCACTTGAGTTTGCAGACCTCAAAGGAAATGAGAGCGTATGGGATATGTACTGCGGCATAGGTACAATTTCGTTGTTTCTTGCAAAAAAAGCAGGACAGGTCTACGGAGTTGAGATAGTTCCACAGGCGATAGAAGATGCAAAAAACAACGCAAAAATTAATAACATATCCAATGCTGAATTCTTTGTTGGAAAGGCAGAGGAGGTTGTGCCGGCATTTTATAAGAATAATGGGAATAATGCCTCAAAGGGTGGTGCTGATGTTGATGGGGCAGATAAATCCTATAGTGCAAACAAGGCAGAGCAGTCAGATACTACTGGCAAATCAGATAATATTGACCTGCCAGGAATTGATACTGCTGGCAAATCAGATAATTCAGACAGTCAGAATATCACTAATGTATATGATATGACAAAACCGGATGTTGTAGTAGTAGACCCTCCACGAAAGGGTTGTGATGAGAAACTGCTGGATACTATAGTAAGTATGTCACCAGACAGAATTGTTTATGTGAGCTGCGATTCGGCTACACTTGCAAGGGACCTTAAGGTGTTAGTGGAACGTGGTTATAAGGTGGAGAAGGTGCAGCCTGTGGACCAGTTCGCAAATACTGTTCATGTGGAAACAGTCTGCCTTTTGTCAAGAAAAGCCCAATAAATCAAAGGATTTCGCCATTTTGGGAATAAAATAGATGTGTGTTTCTGTTTCCGCAGAGTGATGATATATCAGGAGGTTTACCCCAGGGGATAGGCTTTGGAGAACGGGAAATATACATTTTGGCGAAAGAATACTTTTTCGCAAAAGCGGTTTTGTTAAAGGAGCGTATGATGAAGGAAATTGAACAGTTCGCAACCCAATTTCGAAGAGCGATTGACTTGGCTTTGGAAGCAGGGGAGTTTGATAACGACAGCATATATCGCAGATTTCCACGTGCTTGCTGCGGAGATACGAGTGATTTGTTAGCTCAGTATTTATTGGATAAAGGTATCAAAACAGATTATGTCTGTGGAACATATTGGGGTAAACCGGATGGAAACGGACAATCTCATGCATGGCTGATGGTAGACAAATATATTATTATAGATATCACAGGTGACCAATTTAGTGGCAAGTCTACTTTTCTTAATTATGACAAATCAGTTTATGTAGGTGAGGGAGATGATTTCCATAGGCTCTTTGAGGTTGAAGATAGAGATGTTCATGAGCATCGTGGGTTGAGTGCTTTGGGTGGTTTTTGTGGACCGAGGCTGTGGGATTTATATAGAAAAATTCTAAAATACATTTAGTCAACCACTTTTTATGGGGATAAAACCATTACCCCACTTTGAAAACCTATTGCATACTTTCGCTATGCAGCATAAAATAAATGTTCAGGGGATTATTGAAACCGTATGTCTGCTTTCAAAGAAACCTTGATTTTCTGCGGTTTGTGGGATATTAAGGAACGAAAATGGATATGTGTTTTGTAGCCTTATGAATGAACCATTTGAATATCGCAGCAGTGGGGTGTTTTGAAACTCTGCTGAATAATAGGCTTTTGCTAAAAGGTATCACTTTTGTGAAAATGTATGATACTTCCTGGCAGAAGCCTTTTTATATAAAGATAACTTGACTTCTAAATCTTACTGATGTAATATTTACACAAGTGCAGTAGGATTGCGGACGAAATTTTTTTGTTGCGAAATCTTACGCATGTAATAAAAGGAAGGAGGAATGCATAGTACGATATACCCAGCAAAGAGAAATTTTTTTACTTCAAAATCTTACGAGCGTAATATTTTGAAGATATAGCGTACATTGAAAATAGAATATGACCATATCAGCAAAGCAAAATGAATGGAGGTCAATATGAAGAAAGGAAAAAGCAGAAACAAGCGAAAGAAAACAAGAAGCAGGCTCCTATGGATTGCGATTGCTGTTATAGGAATAGCTGCGGTAATTTCTGCAGTATGTGTGGCAGGAATGTTGGCAACAAAGGAAAATGCCTGGAAGACACCGGAAGAACTTCTGGTGGAGTACATGGATCATATTCCAAAACAGGAGTATGAAGAAATGTATGCAATGCTACATATTGAGGCATCGGGAAATGTCAGTCAGGAGGATTTTGTAACTCGAAATTCAGCTATTTATGAAGGTATAGAAGTCCAGAATATAGCTGTCCAGATTATTGCATATGACGAGGAGCAAATGACGGTAACCTACCAGACTTCTTTCGATACAGTTGCAGGAACTATCAGCTTTGAGAATAAAGCACTTTTCCTAAAGGACGAAGAAGGATATCAGTTAGTTTGGGATGATTCCCTGATTTTTCCGAATCTGGCATCTACAGATAAAGTAAGAGTTTCCACTACACAGGCAGAACGAGGAGAAATTCTGGATAGGAACGGACGTGTCCTTGCAGGAAAAGGTACAGCATCTTCGGTTGGAATCGTTCCGGGCAAGTTGGAAAACAGAGAGGAAGCAATCGCACAGATTGCAGAACTAGTGGAAATCACACCGGAAGCGATAGAAAAGAAACTGTCTGCAAAGTGGGTAAAGGATGATTCTTTTGTTCCCATTAAAACAATTCCAAGAGTGGAAGAAATTGAGTTAATGTCTATCAGTCCAGATGAAGAAGTCCTAAAGGAGAAAGAAAGGCATGAAAAGTTGCTGGAGATTCCCGGAGTGATGATATCTGATGTTGAAGTGCGTGAATACCCATTAGGAGAAGCAGCGGCACATTTGGTCGGATATGTTCAAAGTGTTACTGCGGAAGATTTAGAGGAGCATGCAGGAGAAGGCTATACAGCCAATAATGTAATCGGCAGAAGCGGAATGGAGAGCTTGTTCGAGAGTGAACTGAAAGGCCAGAACGGTTGCAGGATTTACATTGAAAACTCGGAAGGCAAAGAGAAGGAGGAACTTGCTTGTATCCTGGTACAGCATGGGCAGGACATCCAGCTTACGATAGATACTGATTTACAGGTTTCCTTGCATGAGCAGTTTAAGGAAGATAAAAGCTGCTCGGTAGCCATGAATCCTTATATCGGAGAAGTATTGGCTTTGGTCAGCACACCGGCCTATGACAATAACGATTTTATTATGGGATTGTCGAGTGAGCAGTGGACTGTACTTAACGAGGATGAGAATAAGCCAATGTATAATCGCTTCCGGCAAGTGTGGTGTCCGGGGTCTACATTCAAGCCAATTACCGCAGCGTTCGGCTTGGAATCAGGAGCAATCGATCCAATGGAAGATTACGGCAACGTAGGCTTAAGTTGGCAAAAGGATGCATCGTGGGGTTCCTATCATGTAACAACACTCCATGCATATGAACCAGTCATTTTAGAGAATGCCCTAATATATTCCGACAATATTTATTTCGCAAAGGCAGCATTAAAGATTGGCTCAGAAGAGATGGAGAGTTCTTTGACTGGACTTGGTTTTAATGAGGAACTGCCATTTGAGATTAAGATGGCAGAGTCGCAGTATTCTAATTCAGAGGGAATTGAAACAGAAATACAGTTAGCAGACAGCGGTTACGGTCAAGGGCAGGTTTTGGTGAATCCATTACATATGGCATGTATCTATTCTGCTTTCTGTAACGAGGGAAATGTTATAAAGCCGTATTTAGTATATCAGAAAGACGCAGTAGCTGAGTATTGGATTCCGGGAGCCTTTTCTAATGAGACAGCAAGCCGTGTATTGGAAGGAACAAAAAAGGTTGTGAATGATTCTAATGGAACTGGATATGCAGCCCATCGGGATGACATTCTTTTAGCAGGAAAAACAGGTACGGCAGAAATCAAGGCATCGAAGGATGATACTTCGGGTACGGAATTAGGATGGTTTGCAATTTTTACAGCAGAAGATACGGTAGAACGTCCTATATTGATTATTAGCATGGTAGAAGATGTGAAAGGAAGAGGAGGAAGCGGATATGTTGTTAAGAAAGACAACCTGGTTCTGGAAGAGTGGTTTGGCAGCAATTAGCTTTGTATTAATACTTAGTATTTCGGGGTGCAGTGATGCACCCCCGGAAGAAAATACAGTTTCGGAAACGGTAATAGATGTTCAGGCTATTCAGGAAGAATCAGAGGAGGATGCAGATGAAATTATAAGCGTCTGCATTGATCTTTATGAGAAAGCAGAAGAAGAAAATAAATTAGCGGATTTGGAAACAATCCGTAGTATTGTAAATCGTCTTGGAGAAAATGGTTATTCGGCAGTTGACAGCAGAAATCAAATTAACATGACGGAACCAGAGAAGGTAGTGGAATTCTGCGAAAAGGTGGATGCACAGGAGGAAGCAGAAATAACGATTCTTGAAATCAGTTATTTGGGCGGATTTGTAAAATACGATTTGCACACAAAAGGCGGAAATGTGGATGTGGTCAGAAGCTATTACAAGTATGAAAATGGAAATATGAAAAGAGAGGTTATAGGAAACTATCAAGCGGAGTATTGGAATTATACAGAAGAAGGTTACCTGATGTTTTCCGGTGTTTGGTTTTCAGAAGAATTATATGTTCTTACATTGAGTGGAGCAGAGGAACATACCGCATTACGGGTACAGCCATTGGATGAAACATATAGGGAGTTGAGTCGGAAATATCTCAACCCAATCAGCTTTGAACGGAATAATATGTTCATTGTGGATTGGAGTGAGGAGGATTTCGGGGATTTGAATTTCTATGATATGTATGACATTCTTTATCCAAAAGTGAATGGTCAATATGCTCCCTATGTTGCTGATGACAACTTATCAGTCAGTGCAGTTTATCAGATTCCAAAAGAAGAATTTGAAAGTGTTATTATGAAATATTTCAACATTGATAGTGAAACGCTACAATCAAAAACCATCTATGATTCGGAGAATTTGACTTATGAATATAAGCCGAGAGGCTTTGAAGAAGTAGAGTACCCCGAATATCCATATTCAGAGGTAGTAGGTTTTACAGAAAACAATGATGGGACAATTACACTTACAGCCAATGTAGTATTCCCTTATGCGGGTGATTCCAAGGTATATGCTCACGAGGTTGTGGTTCGCCCTTTAGAGAATGGACGGGTACAATATGTATCTAATCGAATTATACCATCCGAAGACAACTACAGAGAAACTTGGCATACGCCACGGTTGACGTTAGAAGAATGGGAAGAATTGTACGGAGGAGAATAATGGAGGATGTGAAATGGCTGCTTAGAAAATGTGGACTTCTAATTTTACTGCTGTTGATTTTCGTGATAGTTGGGGTAATCTGTTGGGGGAAAATGCATGAAGAAGAACAAAAGGTGGCAGAAGAAGTATGGGAGCCACCTGTAGAAATCGAAAATAGCGAAGCAGAAACAGAAGAAGCCGAGAATGCGGAAACTTCCACAGAGTCAGCATATTGGTTTATTCCGCAAGCCAGTGATTGTCTTATCTCAGATGAGGAAAAGGAACAATTGCAGAGTATGGTTTTGTCAGCGGCAGATTCGGTAGCAGAAATCTATAAGGATATTGTAATTGCAGATGCACCAAGTTATTCTTCCGGCATTAGCGAATTTACCAACGAGCAGAGGAAAACTGTGGTGGAGCAATTGGGCAGAAGCGGTCTGGTAAGTGTTGAAGAAGATACTGCCATGCAAAACCATGAAGCAGTCGAAACATTTTATGCAGATTACTTGGATGGACGGGACTCAATGGTTACGGTATTCGAAGTACATAGAGATGGACTGATTGGAGCAGTTACTTTTATTTACCGGAAAGGTGAGTTGCAGACTTATTATATAGGTGTTCGTTGGAAGGAAGGTGGAGTGCCTGAAATACAGGGAACTTCGGTAAGTAATGTGGCTGAAATCAAACTTACGGAAAAAGGGTATTTTATCTACGCATATGAATATGTGATTGCACATGCAAGTTTGAGACAGTATTGGAGAATAGAACCGCTTCCGGAAGACTGCCAGGAACTGACGGAGAAATACATATCAGGACTAAGTTATGTGAATTACAATGTGCTTGTCACAAACTGGAACAGTAGCAATGTAAAGGATATTTTGATGCCTTGCATGTATGAAGATATTTACCGAATTTCCACGGGTGAAAATCTGAAAACTGAGGATTGGAAGATTCCGGCAGAGGAATATGAAAGGATAATGACCACCTATTTTCCAGTATCGATAGAACAGTTAAGAGAGTATTGTGGGTATGATGAAGGGAGTAACAGCTATGAATATGAGATGATTTATGCCAGCCCATACCCACCTTTTGGAGAAGTAGTTGACTATACAAAAAATGCGGATGGAACGATTACACTTATCGTGGATGGAGTATGGCCGGATTATAATTCTGATCTCGCTTTTCGGAATACGGTTGTGGTCCAGCCATTTGAAGACGGAACTTTCAGGTATCTTTCCAATTCTATAGAACAAATTGAATTGGAACTGCCGCCAATAGCAAGAACGAAAGGATGATTTTATGGTATTAAGGAAAAAGAGCATTCTACTGATCATGGTATTTCTGATTGGGGGTTTCGTGTGTGCCTGTGGAAAAGAAGATAGTGTTGCGGGAGAATCTCTTGTGGAAGATACGGAAGAAGTATCTTCCACGGAGGAAACAAAAAATACTGAGGAAGAGGCTGCAGTACAATGGGAAAAGGGCTACGATCTTCCGGTAGATGAACAGGAAAGGGAAGAAGCTGAGACTGACTGTAAAAAGCTGATGGAACTTTATCTTGACATTTATGAAACAGCAGATAAAGGGATAGCATCTAATGTTGTTTTGGATGATCAAACGGTTCTTGAAATTCAGAAGAAGGTAAAGGACGCAGGATATCCAATTGCTACGATGGTAACGTATTCTAACATGGAGAATTATGAAAGTGTTGACAGTTTTCTGAAAGAATGTATGGAAGGGAAAAGAGGCTCTGTGGTGATTTATGAAATCCACAATGATGGTGGACTGGGCAGAATGAAATTCATTTTTGATGGAACGGATATGTATGTTGTGAGTACAAGAGGAATCTGGAATGCTGACAACAAGCCGGGAATTTCGTACATTTCTTATACGAGACTCAAAGAATGGAAATACACGGAAAAAGGATGGTTCTGCTATGAGCTGTGTGTGCCAGAGCCGCCAGAGGTTAGTGAAATTATGGATGGAAGCTGCCTGATCAGAATAAAACCTATGACAGAGGAACAGTGTGAAATGTCTGAACGTTGTGTTCGGGGGCTTGGATATCAGGGACAGAACCTTTTGTGTTCCAACTGGAATGTAGAAAATATGAGTGAGTTGGATTATAACGGAATGTTTGAATATCTGTATGGAATGAAATATGGAGAAAAGTTCAATTCTGAAGATTATCCAAATGGCATTCCTAAAGAAGAGTTCGAAAGTCTGATTATGGAGTATCTTCCCATAACAGCGGAGCAGATACGAGAGTACGCAGTATTTGATGAGGAAAACCAGACCTATCTTTGGGCGAGACTTGGGTGCTTCAATTATGCGCCTACCTTCTTTGGAACTTCTCTGCCGGAGGTTGTCGACATCAAAGAAAATCAAGATGGAACAGTCACATTAACAGTTGAGGCGGTCTGTGACATGGTCATTTGCGATGATGCAGTCATAACCCATGAACTTACGGTAAGGTTTGCAGAGGATGGCAGTTTTCAGTATTTGGGGAATGAAATCCTAAATGACGGAATTATGCATATACCAGACTACCAATATCGAATTAAAGAATGATTTGATAATACTGGTGTTTTATGGTATTTTTACAGATATGAAGAAAGGAGACTTACATGAAATATATTTATAAAATCACGGGAAAAGTAAGTTTAATACTATATATATTTATGTTGTATCAATTCTGGCATCTATGTCAATATGGTGGCTTGAGAAGGCATATACCGATGTTGGCGTTAGGTATAATAGGATTGGTTGGCACAGTGGTTCTCTGGCTGATTTCGAAAAGGCATAATCAAGAAGTTAATTCAGGAGATAATGGAAATAAGAAACTTTTCTATACGGAAATGATACTCCTTATAGCAGCAACTTTATTCTTTGGTGGACGTATCGTTTATTCTGCAGTTCCGTATCACGGGGCACTGTCTTGGAAACTTGATGAGTGGATGCGTAAAAAAGAAGTAGAACTGGAGCATAATAATCTTTTTGAGGATGGTGTAGAAGGGATTCTGATGGATTTGGATGAAGCATTGCAACTGCCGGAAGAACTCTATATTGCAAATAAATATCAGGTGTCATTTGATGAAAACGGAACGATTCAAAGGATTTATGCATTCATATATGGAAAAAATGAGGCTGGAGAGAAAAAAACGTATCTTATTGATTATGACGCAGACAGCAGTAATGATATGACTGTTTGGATAGATGGTAATGTGAATGGAGAATATAGTGACGATATGCGTTTGTCTCCAATGATTGAAATTTTGAACAATTCAGACTGGACGAGTCAGGTAGAGGCGTGGGCTGAAACATTTGAAGAGCAGCAGATTTATGAAATACTCTATATGGGGCGAAGATCTTTTAGTTCAGAGGAAGGCTTACAATATATTTCGGGAGATGCAGATGGTGATGGAACTGAAACAGGAACCGGCAATTTTACTCAGCTTAGAAGCGGTGGAGAAATCGTTGGGTTTGAGGTATCTTTGCATATTCCTGATTTAAATAGTGTCACACCTGTTCGATATATTATGGAGCCTGAGTACGTCAGTCAACAAGAATTGAAGCAGGAGAATACGATGCAGCAGGTGGAGGATGCTAAAGATACAGAAAGTTGGACTGTGGATCAAAGTGATGGAACTATGTATTTCTTTTTAGATGAAAATAATGGATGGCGTTTGGTGATAACGGATGCAGCTGCCGGAAGCAGATTTTATGTAATGGAAAAGACAATGGATGGTGGTTCTACTTGGGAATGCATAAATGATGATCCGTTCAGTGGACAATTGGGAGTTGCAGAAGGTTTAATATTTTATGATGAGAACTTTGGGGTTGCAGGAATTACAGGCGCATCCCAGTCCTATTCCCGCTTATATGTCACTCGCGATGGCGGAAGGACCTTTGAAGAAATGAAACTTCCAATGGATCTTGTTTCAGAATTACCACAAATCGCTATCGATTGCGGATTTACGGTGGAGGATTTTGATTACCTGAATATGCCTGAAAAAGAGGACGACACATTGACGATAACGGTTACCACAGATGCAGCGGAGAAAGATGGGATTGTATTTCAGTCAACTGATTATGGAGCGACATGGGAATACAAAGGGCTTGTTCAGATAGCGAATTAAGAAAAATCGGGTAAAAGTCAGAGATTGACCTTTACCCGATTCTTTATTTCCAGATATTCATGTCAGACAAGATAGACATGGTTATTTCAGTTGCGTTGCCTCCGGTAGCATCGCTGTCTGCACTAATGTTGGTGGCAAAAAAGTATGTATTATCTGCAGTTTCGATATAACCGATAAACCATCCGTTCACATCCTGGCCATCCACACGTCCGGTTCCGGTCTTTCCGTAGAATGTTCCGGCATCGGAAGAAGAAAGGCAGATGGAATCTTTTACTGCATTGATGTTTTCAGGAGCAAATCCAAAGTTGTTATTCTGCAGCTGGGTTAAAAGTTCGACTTGCTCTATTGGAGAAATTTTCAAGGAAGACTCCATCCAATAGGTGGAGAAATCACCACTTATATTTTCGTTTCCATATCCAATTTCCTGAATATAGTTGGAAATGTTAGCGGCTCCAAGCTGTTCGTCCACAGATTCAAAATACCAATTCACAGAGGAATTCATTGCTGACTGTAAGGTCTGGTCTGCATTCCATGCTTCAAATGGATAGGTTTCTCCATTCCATGCAATGAACGAATTTTCCGGTGTAATGATATCTTCTTCCAATCCGAACAGGGCATCGTATATCTTGTAGGTGGAGTTTGGTGCAACTCGCAGGGTGGCATGCTCCTTGTCGTGTATGCTCCATGCATCATTTTCCAAATCGTATAAAACAAAGCTGCCTTCGTATTCTCCGAAGTATGTGGAGAGGTCTACATAGGAAACATTCTCAGAAGAGGAATCCCATTGGTAGTGGCTTCCGTCTGCTGCGTATGTAGAAATAAAAGGTGCGAATCCAAGGAGAAGAACAGCAGTCAACATGAATGCAGTCATACCTTTTATTCTTTTCATAAATGTCGGCTTCTCATAAGAGGCAATGTTGATAATTCTTCGTTTCATCTGCTCCATGTTTCCACCAAGGCCGGCGGCAAACGGAAAAGGAGTAAGTGAAACCTTCTCTGCAAAGTTAATCAGTGTATTACCATAATCTTCGTAAGCATCCTCTTCAAGCATTTTCAAAACGGAAGTGTCACAGGCAACCTCTCTGTCATTACGCATTTCTTTCAGTGCATACCAGACAAGAGGATTGAACCAATATATTACCCCGGCAAGATTCATCAGATAACTGGCAACAGCATCTTTGTGCTTATAGTGCTGCAGTTCGTGCAACAGCATATACCGCATATCGGATTCGTTGTAATCAGAGATCAGATGAATCGGCAGATAAATACATGGTTTCAAAAGTCCCACAATAATCGGGGATTTCAAAAATGCAGTACTGTAAACAGGGATATTTCTGTGAATTCCCATTTCCTCCATACATCGATGATATAGTCTGCGTACCTCCGGGTTCTGAAGGGGAAGTGCAGATTTCTCCAAATTGCGTAGGCGGAGTGAGGATTTGATTACTAATATAATCATTGCAAAAATGCCTACAGTCCATATCCCTAATAATATGTATCCAGCAATGGATGGTGTCTCGCTATTTACAGAAAGTGCGAAATCATTCATCCAGTCTGTATTTCCGGTCGGATGAATTCCCACAGCTTCCCCCATAGCGGTTGCGGTACCAGAAGCAGGAGAGCTTCTTAAGCTACCAAGCCACGAGAAGATTTGTGGAAATCCGATGAGACGGAACGGTATAAAGGGAACTGCCAGCAACCCAAGAAGCAGAAACCACAGATTATACTGCATCCGGCTGGACAGGTTGTTTTTGAATATCTGCTTGGCTATCAAAAGAATTCCGATGATACCGCTGATAAATACATTGCATATTAAAAAGCGTATCATAAAATTAGCCACGTTAATTTCCTCCTTTTTTTGACCTCTTGGAAAGAAGGGAACGGAGGGTGTCTATTTCTGTTTCAGACAGTCTGTCATTTTCTATATAGGCAGACAGCATGGCAGTGATATCCCCGTCATAGTATCGTTCCAGAAAAGAGTTGCTTTCCTGGCCGATGTATTCGCTTTCTTTCACGACTGGGGTATAAACAAACACTCGGCTCTGTTTTTCATAAGTTAGAACGCCTTTTGTTACGAGACGTTTGATTAAAGTCTGTATCGTCTTAGGACTCCAGCTTGTGGTCTGTAATAATTTATCTGTTATTTCATTGGTACTGATCGGCGCATGTTTCCATACGATTTTCATAACTTCAAATTCAGCTTCAGAAATCTGTGGTAAATCGCTCATTTCAAATCCCTCCTTAAATCTTACGGATGTAATAAATATATTATAGACGTTATTGGTATGATTGTCAATTTCATAAAATAGATATTGACTTGAAATCTTACTTGTGTAATAATTGAAATATTACAAGAGTAAGATTTGGAGATGGCAACAAAAAGAAAAGAACCAGAATCACAACGGATTAGCTGGTTCCTTTACTCGTTTGAATTACCTCTTTTATGTATGAGTGCTAAGAGGTATTCAATTGCTGGAAGAATCTCGGCTGCCTCTTGCTCATCACATTCCTGTAGCATCAATAACAGTTTTTGTTTTTTCAACCCATCCGTAGCAGTGTCAGGGTGGAAAATCCGGTCTGCAGGAATGTGTAAATAAGCGATGATCTGGCACAATACTTCGAACTTGGGATTCCCACGGTCATTTTCAATATTCAGTATTGTACGTTCATCACAACCTATTTGTTCAGCTAATGCTGCTTGAGATAGATGGGCTTCTTCTCTGGCAGCCCGAACTACCTTCGCAAGATTTTTTACATAGTCATGCATTACAATTCACCTCAGTGCTAGTTTACACTACAGGGTAAATATTATGAATTACAATAGAGTACAGGTATAAGATGAAACGAACTACACCATAAAAGGAGAAATCACATGGAAGCAAGGAAACAGCACAGAATACGATGTTTGTTGAAGTTACTGAAATTTGCTCATGGATAAAAACGCATTGATAGGTGTATCGCAATTCACGGAACGATAGAATTGCGATACACCTATTTTATATTTCAAGAGAAAACAAGAAGGAGGCTCATGATGAAAGAGATGGAAGCAAAGACAGAAAACAGATATGAGTACAGAAAACCACAGGAAAAGAGGAAACAGATGATAGCACCGGATTTATTTGAATTTGCATATGTACCGGATTGGTACGGACATTTAGCGGAACTGGAGAGATTGGCATTGCCGGAATCATGGAAG
>ERZ779829.786-NODE-786-length-13256-cov-2.241497_pt1 | contig 13256 bp, 5 predicted proteins | sample MGYA00511562_ERZ779829 | MGnify/ENA primary metagenome ERZ779829 (study PRJEB29588, sample SAMEA2151677) | human gut metagenome | biome: human gut; feature: human-associated habitat; material: faeces | place: Denmark | collected 2008/2010 ... | reverse complement strand
AGCCCCGACACAAGGAAAACAATCATTATATTCACATATGTTCTTATATTGCCCTTACGGCTGCCACCAAGCGGAAAATATATATACTTTGTGAGAAAGCGCGTAAGCGTCATGTGCCAGCGTCTCCAGAATTCTATTATTGAATAGGATTTGTACGGGGAATTAAAATTCGCCGGAAGCTCAAAGTTAAACATCCTTCCTATTCCTATAGCCATATCCGAATATGCTGAGAAATCCAGATATATCTGGAGCATATAAAATATCATTCCAAGCCACATTCCACAGGTTGCCTGCATTTTAAGATTCTCGACACCTGCAGGAAGAAGGCTGTCTGCTGCTGCCGCACAGGAATTTGCAAGGATAGCTTTCTTGGCAAGCCCCAGCGAGAACATGCGGACGCCGGTATATACATCGCTCATCTTGATCTTTCTGTGATCTATCTCATCAGCTATAGTCTGGTATCTTACAATAGGACCTGCTATACATTGATGGAACAGACTTGAGTAAAGAAGAAGTTTCCAGAACACAGGCTGTGCTTTTGTCTTCCCCCAGTACACATCCACAACATATGAAATAAGCTGGAATGTATAAAAGGATATTCCTATAGGAAGCACTATCTGTGGTACAGACTTGGGAAAGCCCGTAAGTGCATGTACATTTCCAAGGATAAAACCAAGATACTTGAATATACACAGAAGTCCAAGAAGTACAACGCACTCAATCACAAGATATTTTTTTACCGGTGCATCACTTCCGTACTGCTCTCTGTCCTCTGCCATCTTCTTGGCTGTGAACCAGCTGACAAACGTCTCGCCTACAAGAAGCACAAGATACTTCGGTCCGCCCCAGGCATAGAAAACCAGAGAGAATATAAGCATCACCTTATTCTGATTTTTCTCTCCGCATTTAAAGTAAACTATTAGATTAGCCGTTAAAAATAAAAATACAAATAACAGACTTGAAAATACCATTTATCTACTCTCTCTTCTTAAGTAATTCTTTAGTAATTCTTTTTATCGTCCATTCACATTCGTTCGGTGACATTTCGTCGTCACTATTTAATATGTGCCTACGTTACATGAATGTCTCATTCCCTCTAACTATCTACATCATCATCCGACACTATATCATATCATGTATTTTAATGCAATTTATAAAATTTTAATATTTCATTAAAGGTACACTGGAGCAGGATTACAGCAAGATTGGAAAACACTCTGCCACATCCCGGTCAAAGCTCTGCGGCATTTATCTGCCTCTTGATCTCCGTATCATTCACAATGAATTGCGCACGTCCGTTGAGGATATGTATATCCTCTTCCCTTGCTCCCACATCCATGCCGGTGTTATTTACCACATCCACCTTAAGATCTGAGTTGGAGCTCTGTATGTACGCAGTCTTTATTGCATTTCCAAGACCGAAGCAGCTCTTGCCCTCGGCCATTACCGTTACCGAAGCATACTCTATAAGAACCTGGGTATCGGCTCTCATTCCGCCGATGGCACAGCCCTCTGTGGATCTCATATCTATGGAAGCACTCATGTTTCTCATGCTCACATATGCTCTGGAGCCTGAACACGTTCCTATTCCCGTCATGGACACACCACCTGTAACTATCCTTACGGAGTCGTTCTCCATACGGATATGGGCGTCATTTGCAATGGAACCTATTACTGTACCTCCCGCAACGCCAAAGAATATATCCAGATCACAGTACTCTATCCTGAGATCGGACTCGCCCTCTATGGCTCCGATGGCAACGCCGTCCTGACCTCTCATTTCTATATCGTAGCTTCCCCGGTTGATCCTGATGTTGCCACCGAGACCAGAGCCAATACATACGCCCTTCATACCATTTGCAGAGCACTTTATGGCTCCGTCCTGGTTGAAGATTATATCTCCGTGGTGCTTGTCAATACTGTTTCCTATGCCGTAGTACTTTCCTGCGTCAATGTTTATGCTTAAGCTGCCGTCTCCCTCTATGGTAAGCCGCGAGGATTCAGGAACACATATGCCACCTGAACGGAGCTCGTTGTCTCCCACAAGCAGAAGTCTTACATCGGAGTTCTCGCCTATGTCGATACACGCCTGTCCCTTCTCACCTGCCAGGCTGGCATTGTTGAGCACCAGTGTAAGGCAGGAGCCTTCCTTCAGCTTCACAACAATATTCGACTTGAAGCCTGAGGAACCAAGTATCTCTATCTTTCTGCTGTCACAGTCTGCACCACCGCACACTATGTCGGAGTATTTGTTTATGGCAAGCTTGATAAGCGAAAATACATTTTCATCGGAGACATCATATATCTTCTTCTTAAACTTACCGATAGTTCCCTGCCCAAACTGGATTATTTCCTTTGTTATCCTGCTGTCTATAGCTTTTACTATGGTAGCTGACGGCTTACACGTATAGTACCCCTGGATCAGATCTGCTCCCAGATGTATAACTTCCTTAAGCTCATCTACAGTTTCAACGCCCTCTGCCAGGGCAAGTATGTCATTATCATGGGCAAATTCTATTATATCCTTAACAAAATGACGCTTCTGAAGCTCATCCTGTATATCTGCCATAAGCATTCGGTCTATCTTCACATATTTAGGCATATAACGTAGCAGATTGTTTATATTTGAATATCCCGCACCATAATCATCTATGGCTGTATCAATGTTCATTCTCTTGTAGCGTTCCTTGAGGCTGTCAAGCTCTGCGTCATTTATCTCTGTCTCCTCAGTAAGCTCCACAACTATTCTTCCTTCATACTTCGAAAGTCTCTGTTCGAGCTTCTCTCTGTCTTCATCCTCCAGCTGGCAGCCTGATATGCTGTTGACAAATATCTTGGCATCGCCGAACTGTTCAAGATTCTCATCAAGATAATCAAGAATATTAAAGAAAGTAAGCCGCTCAACATCATAAAGCCTTCCCAGTCTGTCTGCACTCTCAAGAATGGCAAGTGGCGGAAGCTTTACCTCGCCCTTAACATACATAAGGGCTTCGTAAGCATATATATCCCCTGTTTCTGCAGAAACAATAGGCTGAAACCTATATGCCATATTGTTATTGTCAAGGATTTCTGCCACAAGCCTGTCATTCCTTATAGCCTCATCTGTAAGTCCCGCCTCTGCCTTAAGTCTGTCAGCCAGCTTCTGTTTCTGGTTGTTCTTCTCATTTACAGTATCATTTACAAGGTGGTCAAAGCCCGCCTTCTCAGTCACCATGGCTGTTTTGGTGTACATGAATACCGAAAGCTCGTAATCCTTACCGCTATGCTTGTTTAAGAAATCCATTCCCTTGCTTATGGATTTTTCTATATTGTGATCGTATTCCTTGTCGCTGTCTATGGCTGAACATACCAGGAACTCATCATTACACATTCTTGTACACAAGGCTCTTGCACCTACGGCATCATTTATGACCCTGGACACCGTAACTATGGCCTCGTCGCCTTCTTTTCTGCCATATATGGCATTAACCTTCTTAAGTCCGCTTATATCCACGGCTGTTATGGCAATGCTTTTTCTCTCATATACAGCCCTCTTGACCACATGGGCTCCCTGATTAAGGAAGCCTCTGTAATTATAGAGACCTGTAAGAGCATCTCTTATCTGCTCTGCCTCATATCTGCCAAGCATCTGTATATAACTCGCCTGTCTGTAGAATGCTTCCATGCACATCATGACATTCTTCATCCACACCCTGTAGGAACTTCCATATACCCTTGCTTTATTGCCATAGCTTATGACAGAATATCCAAAGGTTCTGTCATTAAAATATAATGGAGTAAATATGAATGCTGCCGGCTTATCCCTCTCCTGGTCAAGCTCAGGTATCATACTGGCAGTACCGAACTTCTCGTCAAAAGAGATACTGTTTCCGACAAACCTGTCGGCACCACACTTTATTATTCTGTTCATGTATTTGGTATATCCGTATCTGAGGGCCTTGTCCCCGGTTACGGTCTCAAAATCTGTCCAATAACTGTTAAGACACATACTAAAGCTGTCGAAATCTCTTATCTGATATACATACTGAAAGATCACATTAAAAAAATCTCTGTAATCATCCCGGCTGATAAGCTCTTCAGTCATGTGATTAAAGCATGAGTTAACACCTGCTGACGATATATCCGTATCCCACGCCTTTCTTCTCACATCTACCATAAAGTCCCGGTTGATCTCACAGCCACAGCTCCTGCTTATAAATGGCTTGGCGCAGACATGAAATTCAGGCTCCGGATCACCATTTATTATGGCATCAATCAGTTCCGCCGTATATTCTCCGCACTCGTAAGCCGGTATAACCGCAGATGTCAACGGAACCGGACTCTTTCTTCCATCCTCCGTAGAATCATAGCCTACTACAGCAATATCTTCAGGTATCCTTATACCATTTGCAGACAGAAGTGAAGCAATACCTATAGCCATGCAGTCATTTGCACAGACTATGGCATCAGGAAGATTTTCTCTGTTCTTTAACAGCTCATGCACCATATCATCACCGCTGTTATACCAGTAGGTTCCGTCATATATTCTGTTTTCGTCAACTGTAAGCCCATGATCTGTCATACTGTCCACATAGCCTGCCAGTCTCTGTCTTGAATGAATATGATTTTTTCTGCCATTCAGAAATGCAATATCTTTGTATCCATGTTCTTTAATAAGGTGTTCTACCATTCTGTATATAGGTGTGTAGTGATCCATCATTATGCTTCTGAAATATTTGCTTTCATCATCTATGACAATAACGGGTCCCTTAAAGCTTTCTTTAATGCGTTCTTCTATACATTCAGCCACTCCCGGTGTCTGTATGGTATCCTTCATGACTACAACTGCGTCAAACCTGTCGTACTGTATAAGGTTATATATATTAGACTCCCCCACTTCTCTCATGGTGGATTCCTGATACTTAAGGAACATGGAGAATATGCACACATCATAATTTCTTGCAAATGCTTCTCTCAAAAATCCTTCTGTATATCTTCTCTGCGTATTCTCGTCTGCCTGAGCGAGAAGTAATGCGATTTTTTTTCTTTTCATCTAGCCCTGTCCCCCCTGGTCTTGATCATCGCGATATATCCCGTATGTATTCTACCATAAAAAACAGGTCCTGCCACCAATTATTTGACCACAGGACCTGTTCGGGGAACTATTTAGTTATATTTCATATATTGCTTTGTGTATATTTTAGGCAATTTAGTCTTCGTATCCGTTAGGATTCATTGTCTGCCATCTCCATGAATCCTCACACATCTCATCTATATCGTATTTGGCCTCCCAGCCAAGCTCCTTCTTTGCAAGAGAAGCGTCTGAATAGCATGTTGATATATCGCCGGCACGTCTTGGCTTGATCTCGTATGGTACATCATGTCCACATGCCTTGCTGAATGCCTTGACAACATCGAGAACGCTGTAACCCTTTCCTGTACCAAGATTGTAGATCTTAACACCCGGATTTTCTTTGATCTTGTTAATAGCCTTAACATGTCCTGCTGCCAGATCCACAACATGAATGTAGTCTCTTACACCTGTTCCGTCCGGTGTATCGTAGTCATCGCCGAATACACCAAGACACTTAAGCTTACCGATGGCAACCTGAGCCACATATGGAAGAAGGTTGTTAGGGATACCCTTTGGATCCTCACCCATAAGTCCGCTCTTATGTGCTCCGATAGGGTTGAAGTAACGAAGAAGAATTACATTCCACTCAGGATCTGCTGTGTGAAGGTCTGTAAGAATCTGTTCAATCATCCACTTTGTCCAGCCGTATGGATTTGTAGGTGTTCCCTTTGGACACTCCTCTGTGATCGGGATAAATGCCGGATTTCCGTATACTGTAGCCGATGATGAAAAGATGATATTCTTACATCCGTTCTTTCTCATTGCCTCACACAGTACCAAAGTACCGTTAATGTTGTTTTTGTAGTACTCAAGCGGCTTAACTACCGACTCACCTACAGCCTTAAGACCTGCGAAATGTATAACGCAATCAACCTGCTCCTTCTTGAATATCTCGTCCATCTTTGGAGCATCAAGAACGTCTGCCTCGTAGAATGTAAGATCCTTTCCTGTGATCTCTCTTACTCTGTCCAGAGCCTTTGCACTGGCATTATAAAGGTTATCAACAACTACTACATCATAGCCTGCATTTAAAAGCTCAACGCATGTATGACTACCGATATAACCCGCACCACCTGTAACTAAAATCTTCATGATATTTATCCTCCTTTTTAGGCTTTCATATAAAACTTAATACAATCTTTATAACATATAAATCCAGGCATTACCTTTCATTTACATATTCCACAAATCTTAAGAACGCTGCCTTGCCGGCTTCGTCTCTCTTATATACACCTGCACACTCAAGTATCTTTGCAAATACATCTCCGATCTCATCTCTTAAGATCTGGTGTACATTTGTCTCATCTATTCTATCATATCTGTCCTTGAATGTATCTACCCATTCCCTGTGCTTTGCTATATTCTCATTTGCAGAGATATCCTTGCCGGAAACCAGAGCGTCCGCCAGCTCTGCCATCTCGCCCTTAAGTCTTGCAGGAAGCACTGCCAGCCCCATTACCTCGATAAGTCCGATATTTTCTTTCTTGATGTTGTGGTACTGCTCCCATGGATGGTAGAGTCCCATTGGGTGCTCCGGTGTTGTGATGTTATTTCTAAGGACCAGATCCATCTCGTATCTGCCGTCTCTCATTCTTGCAATAGGTGTGATAGTGTTGTGTGGCTCTCCATCTGTCTCTGCAAAAATAAATGCTTCTTCATCTGTATAGCCTCTCCATGCAAGAAGAATCTTATCTGCAAGGTCAATAAGCTTATCCCTGTCTGCTGACTTGATTCTGATAACAGACATAGGCCATTTTACGATACCTGCCTCGACATCCTCGTAGCCCTTGAATGTAATTTCTTTCTCTATCGGAGCCTTTGCCATAGCGAATGTATAGTGTCCGCCCTGGAAATGGTCGTGACTTAAGATAGAGCCTCCAACGATTGGCAGATCTGCATTTGAGCCTACAAAATAATGTGGAAACTGTGTCACAAAATCAAGCAGCTTTCCAAATGTGGCACGCTCGATTTTCATCGGTGTATGCTTTGAATTGAACACGATACAGTGCTCATTGTAGTATACATATGGTGAGTACTGGAAAAACCACTGGCTGTTGTTTATTGTAACAGGGATAATTCTGTGGTTTTCTCTTGCAGGATGGTTTACGCGGCCTGCATAGCCCTCATTTTCCTTACAAAGCTGGCACTTTGGATATGCGCTCTGCTTTGCATTTTTAGCGGCAGCAATTGCCTTTGGATCCTTCTCAGGCTTTGAGAGATTAATTGTCACATCAAGTGTGCCATACTCTGTGTCTGTGGTCCATTTCATATCCTTCTTTATACGCTGTCTTCTGATATAATTGCTGTCACAGCTTAATTTGTAAAAATAATCGGTTGCCGCAAGTGACGACTCATTGTCGTATAAATCCTTAAAGCGAGCTCTGATCACGCTTGGTGCATTTACAAGGCAGCCCATCAGCTTTGTATCAAAAAGATCCTTGTATACAATGCTGTTTTCTTTCATGATGCCATTGTCATATGCGTATGTCATCATATCCTCGAGTATACCCTCAAGCTTCTCCTCTGCCTCTTCCTGTGTCCATGCAGGCTGAGCCTCTACCTTTTCAAATGTCTCATCCTCGATATCGTCCACTCCGAGTACCTCGAGAAGTCTGTTTACTGTGTATACCTCATCAGCAGGGTCAACAAGTCCTGTTGTAAGACCATATTTTACTAATTCTAATATTCTCTCCTGAATCATGTCATGCTCCTTAATCATTGTCGGGAAAAACCTATTTATCCGTTACTGTTATTTCATATTGCTAATTTTATGCCAGACGGCTAGGTCCGTCTCCAATTGAAACAACATAAAACTCAGGTGTCTTTCCAACCTTCTCTTCATAAGCCTTTGTCAGGTTTGCCTTAAACTGATCAATAGCCTCGTCCTTTACTATGCTAACTGTACAGCCGCCAAATCCGCCTCCTGTGATTCGTGATCCGATAACACCCGGAATCTTCCATGCCTCATCAACAAGTACGTCAACCTCAGGACATGATGTCTCATAATCATCACGAAGTGATACATGTGAAGCATTCATAAGCTTTCCAAATGTCTCGATATCATTTTCCTTTAATGCCTTAACAGCCTTGATGGTACGCTGGTTCTCATAAACCGCATGCTTGCCTCTCTTACGTGCAACCTCATCCTTAATCGCATCCTTATGAGCCTCGAACTCTTCATCTGTCAGGTCACCGAGAGTCTTGATGTCACATACTGTCTGTAAATCCTTAAGAGCCTGTGCACTCTCATTTCTTCTGTCATTGTAAGCACTTGTTACAAGGCTGTGCTTAACCATGCTGTTTGTAACCACGATCTTTGCACCGTCCAAAACGATTGGTGCATACTCAAAATCAAGAGTATTGCAGTCAAGGAAAATTGCATTGTCCTTTTTGCCCATTGCAGATGCAAACTGATCCATGATACCGCAATTACAGCCGTTGTAGTTGTTCTCTGAATACTGACCGATAAGTGCAATATCCTGATTTGTCACGTCAAAGCCGTAAATATCCTTTAACATATATCCTGTAACCACCTCAAGAGATGCTGATGAAGAAAGTCCTGAGCCGTTTGGAATATTTCCGAATAAAACAATATCAAGACCGCTTTCAAGCTTCATTCCGCGTCCCTCGAAGGCCCACATAACGCCCATTGGATAGTTTGTCCAAAGTCCGTCCGGATCAGGTGTAAACTCATCAAGTGATGACTCAACCACCCCCAGATTGTCAAAATTCATAGAGTAGAAACGAAGCTTCCTGTCATCGCGCTTTCTTGCTGCCATATATGTGCCGATGGTAAGTGCACATGGGAACACATGTCCTCCATTGTAGTCAGTGTGCTCACCTATCAGATTTACACGTCCCGGAGCAAAATATACTCTGATATCCCCATCTGCTCCAAAAAGCTCCTTGAATTTGTCTAATACGTTCTGCTGTATCATTTTTTCTTCTCCTTTGCTGATTGTATTTGCGTTAAATTGATAGTTAAAATAATTCGTTTTTTCTTTATAACTCTATTATAACTGCACATTTTTACATTGCAATACATCCGACTGAAAATGCAACATAACAAATCAAATCATGCAACAAAATTACATATATTCTTTGTAATTATTTTTTGAAACACTTAATAACATCAAGTGCCGGCAACACATTTCCATCATAGTCAAAGAGTGCCTGGTTTGCCCACTCATTGCCGCATGGTCCCGGATCATTCATGTACTTAAGTGAAGCAGGTGTAGCCCAGCCTGAGCCCGGTACAGGAATCCACGCTGGCTCCCACCAGAAAAATCCTTTTCCGTGGTCATCCACCACATTTGCCACTCTGTTTAAGAAATCCTTTGTAAAGTCAGCCTGTCCCTCAATAGTCATAGGATAATCTATCTTCTCAACAAGCTCCGGTTTTGTCGCATAACCCTTGCGCTCAGAATCAGCAAGCTTCTCGTACTCCTGGTAGCTGTCCATTGTAAAGCCCATGGATACCTCAGCGATGATAAGGTCCTTATTGAAACGCTTTGCAATATCGTTCATATTGAACTCAAGCTGATTGAGTGAGCCGTGCCAGAAAGGATAGTATGACAATCCGATATACTCAAACTCCTCTCCTCTTTCGATGAAGTTTGTAAACCATCTGACATAAAGCTCATTGTTTCCACCATTATCGAGGTGAATCATAATCGGAATATCAGCATTTACCTTGCGGCAGGCACGTATTCCGGCATTAACAAATTTTGCTATATTATCGTAGTTAGGTACCTTTCCCTCAGGCCACAAAAGTCCGTTTGAAAGCTCATTACCTACCTGAATCATTGTGACATTTACACCTGCCTCAATAATCTTTGTCAGATTTTCAAGTGTAAAATCATATACAGCCTGCTCCAGCTCGTCCACACCGAAATTTCTCCATGCCTTTGGCTTAATCTGCTTTCCCGGATCTGCCCAGAAATCACTGTAGTGGAAATTCAAAAGCACTCCAAAGCCTGCATCTGTAACCTTTTTTCCGATAGCAATAGTCTCAGCCAGGTCATTGTTACCCGCACCGTAAGGCTCACCATCCTCCGATTTTGGGTCATTCCACAGACGAAGACGGATTGTGTCAACATCATGCTCCTTCATGATGTCAAGAATATCCTTCTCCTTTCCATCCTCGTAGTATTTTGCTCCGCAGCGTTCCAGCTCGAGCAAGGTCGATAAATCCATACCCTTAATAAATTTTGACATTTTAATTTTCCTTAATTCTTATATCGTTTATTTACACCATGAGAGCAGTCCCAGTAGTAGTCCCTGCTCTCAAAATGTGTAATAATATTCCTGACAACCTTAAAATGCTAGATTCCGCGGAAACAGAATGTGAATTCCATTTTCTCTGAGACATCAAGCAGGTACTCCGGATGAGTATGTGCGCCCCAGCTGTCGTCTCCTCCTACACCCATCTGCTTCTTTGCCACACGGACAACAGTATAGTGTACAGGTGGAAGCTCGAAATGATGTGCAGCATTTTCCAGCTCATGTGGTGTATATGGCAGTGCCGAGAACGAAAGCTCATCACCAAAGAACAGCATGCCTCTGCCCTTCTTATCCATTACCTTTGCATATCTTACTCTGCACTTGTTGCCGCTCTCCTGCGGAACGAGGTACTCGGCAATGTTGTCTGCCACTTTATTCTCGTATACACCATACTTTCCGCCATGCTGTCTGTCCTCGTATGTCTCCTGTGGTCCGAGTCCGTACCATTTCACTGTATCATAATCGGCATCCAGCTTGAACATCATGCCAAACTCCGGCATATCGCCAAGTTCCTTTACAGGATCATATGACAGAGTTGTCTCGATTGTTCCATCACCAAACACTCTGTATGTCACCTCGCATGAGCTCTGCGGTGTGGTAGGCATGAAATAAGTGTATGTGATGGCGATATTGTTATCATTTTTTTCTACCCTTGGTGATGTATCTGCAAAGCGCTGATTCTGTCTGGTGGTCACATACATGCTGGCAATCTTCCACTGTGCATAGCGCTGTGGCATCATGTTGCCGGAATCATTGTTGGTAGGTGTTCTCCAGAAATTCGGCAGTGGAATAGTATTTGGAAGCATCTCGACGCCACCGTATACATATGAAACCATTCCCAGATTCATTCTTGAGAAAAGTGCCTTAAAGTTCTCACCTCTTACAAGGATATTTCCGTTTCCAACAACAAGCTCAACTGATTTGTCGCATGAATACTCACTTACAGGCTTCTTTATCATATGCTGTCCGAATGCAATCTCATATCCTGCCTTTTCCCAGATGGTGTTTTCCTTCAATACAAATGATACGACAATACAGTACTCTTTTTCCACATCTATCATGGAATTTTTAAGAGTCACCGGCACATCATAGCTTGCCCTATCCATCGGTGGAACAGATATCTGAAGCTTTGTCCTGTAAACCTCCTCACCGTCTGCAAGAAGAATGGCAAAAGCATCAAAAACCGATGTATTTACAAAGAGATTTTTGTTTGTGACTGTAAAGATGTGGTCGCTGTCAAAATCAACCGATATATTCTGATAATTGAACTTCACCTCCTGCATCTTTGGAGAAGCCTCTCTCTCTCCGCCGTAACAGATGCCGTTTCCGCTGAAATCTCCATCTGTAGGCCTGTCGCCGAAATCTCCGCCATATGTGAGGAACCACTTGCCGTATCTGTCCTTTTTGTAGATTGACTGGTCAATATAATCCCAGATAAATCCGCCCTGATATCTAGGCTCGCGGTCTGTAAGCTCTGTATATTTGTGCATAGCACCGCAGGAGTTTCCCATTGCATGTGTATATTCGCAGCATATAAACGGTTTCTCAGGATGCTCTGCCAGGAATTTTTCAATGCCTGCAACCGGAGTATACATCTGGCTTTCCATGTCGCTTGTGTCATTATAGCTTCTATCGTTAAATACTCCCTCATAATGCACCAGACGATGCTTATCAAGCTGTCTGAAAAGCTGTGACATCTCATATATTGTCTTGCCGCCAAACGACTCATTGCCGCATGACCAGATAAGGATTGCCGGATGATTTTTATCTCTCTGATAGCATGAGTTGGCACGGTCGAGCATCATTTCTCTCCACTGTGGCTTGTCCTTTGGCACAACAAAGTCAAGGTCAACATAGCCCTTATTATATGCCTCCCATGTGCCATGACTCTCAAGATTGTTCTCCGCTATCATATAGATTCCATAAATATCGCAAAGCTCATAGAGCATGGAATCATCAGGATAATGGCTTGTTCTTATAGCATTGATATTGTTCTTTTTCATTGTGACAATATCCTTTATCACCTCATCACGGTTTGGCACACGGCCTGTTATTGAGCTGAACTCATGGCGGTTTACACCCTTAAATACAATACGCTTACCGTTTAGCTTCATAAGTCCGTCTACCATCTCAAATCTTCTGAAGCCCGCCAACTGGCTGATAAACTCAGTCTCATTTCCATGCGTATCTTTAACTATAATTTTAACCTCATACAAATTCGGCTTTTCAGCGCTCCATAACAGAGGATTTTTCACATTACATGAGCCCTCGCAAATTTCCTTATCCCTAAGCTCTATGTCAAACTCTTCCAGTAAAAGTTTTGCCCTGTCATATTTTTCCACAGACAAATCGCCCAGCTCATAAAGCTTTACACTTGCAATACCATCACCATCTGCCTTTATTGACACACTAAGTGTACCCTCGTCAAAGGTATCATTAAGTGTAGGAACAACTGACAGATCCTCCACATGTGCACAAGGAACGGCATACAAAAATACATCTCTGAAAATGCCTGAAAATCTGTAAAAATCCTGATCCTCACACCAGCTGCTTGATGTCCATTTCCATACTCTGACCGCAAGCTTGTTCTCACCCTCGACAATATAATCAGTCAGCTCGAAATCAGACGGATCAAATGTGTCCTCACTATAGCCGACATAGTGTCCATTCAGCCAGAGTGCAAAACCGCTCTCCACTCCCTGGAACGAAATACACACCCTCTTGTTCTTCATATTCTCAGGTATTGTGAAATACTTCACATAGCTTGCAACCGGATTAAAAATCTCAGGTACCTCGCCCGGCTTTATAGACTCATCAGCCTCCCACGGATATGTGGTATTCGTATAGATTGGCACGTCAT
>ERZ779829.785-NODE-785-length-13259-cov-2.435020_pt1 | contig 13259 bp, 9 predicted proteins | sample MGYA00511562_ERZ779829 | MGnify/ENA primary metagenome ERZ779829 (study PRJEB29588, sample SAMEA2151677) | human gut metagenome | biome: human gut; feature: human-associated habitat; material: faeces | place: Denmark | collected 2008/2010 ... | reverse complement strand
CGATTCGTCACCCTGCTGAATGAAGCTGAAGGAGATGCGGAAAAGGCGATCACACAGTTGAAAGAAGGGTTGAAGAAGTGATTGGAAAGGAGTGGATTAGTGATAAGTAAATGACATTGTAATGGCAAAATGTCACTTATCACTAACCACTTACCCCTAATCACTATTTTTTTCCTATCTTTGCACCCAAAATAATCAAACCCGGTTATGTTTATGAAGACTGACTACCCATCCGTGTTGCTAATTTATACCGGTGGAACCATCGGCATGATAGAGAACCCAGAGACAGGTGCGCTTGAAAATTTCAACTTCGATCATCTTCTCAAACATGTTCCCGAACTGAAACGTTTCAATTACCGCATCTCTTCCTATCAGTTTGATCCTCCTATTGACTCTTCTGACATGGAGCCTTCGCTTTGGGCAAAAATAGTAAAGATTATCAACTACAATTATGATTACTTCGACGGCTTTGTCATTCTTCATGGAACCGATACCATGTCTTATACGGCTTCTGCTCTCAGTTTCATGCTTGAGAATCTGGCTAAACCCGTCATTCTCACCGGCTCTCAGCTCCCTATCGGCACTCTGCGTACAGATGGAAAAGAAAATCTTATTACCTCTATAGAAATAGCTGCGGCAAAGAACCCCGATGGTACCCCCATCGTTCCCGAAGTGTGTATCTTTTTTGAAAATGAATTGATGCGCGGTAATCGCACCACAAAGATCAATGCCGAAAACTTCAACGCATTCCGTTCATTCAACTATCCCTCATTGGCCCATGCAGGCATCCACATCAAATATGACGCCCACATCATCCGCCGTCCTGATCCGACGCGTCCCATGAAGCCTCATTACCTGTTCGATACCAATGTGGTTATGCTCACTCTTTTTCCCGGTATCCAGGAAAGCATCATCAATTCTGTTCTCCATGTCCCGGGTCTGAAAGCGGTTGTACTCAAAACATTCGGTTCTGGAAATGCTCCTCAGAAGGAATGGTTCATCCGCCAACTGAAGGACGCCACAGAACGTGGCATCATTATTGTTAACATCACTCAATGCCAACGTGGCGTAGTCGAAATGGGACGTTACGAAACCGGACTGAAATTGCTGCAAGCAGGCGTCATCAGCGGATACGACAGTACTCCCGAATGTGCAGTAACCAAACTTATGTTCCTCCTTGGCCATGGTCTCAATCAAGCCGAAATCCGCTACCGGATGAACTCTGACCTTGCGGGAGAAATCACTAAATAGCAGATAAAAAATATTCAGTCTAACATCAACGGGTTATAGTCAATAAAACATTTTTTATTGGCTATAACCCGCTTTATTTTGCATATCTCAAAAAATAACTGGATAAAATTTACAAGTTCTCCATTTATATATATCATACTCATTTTTAATAAACAAAGCATCTTACTGAAACAAAAAAACAACTTTTTTGTTATTATATCAAATTTATCGTTATCTTTGTGGCGAGAATATGCAAGATATGCACATTTTCGACAGTTAATTAATAAAAAATAAGCTATAATTCATATATATTATTCTATCAAGTATGAGACTAATTAACCGATTATCAGTAATGGCTACTGTGGTAAGCACCATCTTTTTAGCCAGTTGCGCGGGTGACGTGTACGATCCCAGTAAGGAACCGCAGGCACCTCCAGCAGAAAATCCTTTCGGGGAAGGCTTTGCAGCCCCGGATGGCTTTGGTTGGACTATGATCACCCCAGTAAAGCTCAATATTGAGGTAAAGGACGACTTCAATGGTCAGTACAAGTACTTGATTGAAGTATTCACCACCAATCCATTGCATGATAAAAATGCAACGCCAATTGCAGCAGGTGTAACAAACGGGAACACAAGTTACATCACAGAAATCAATGTGCCTACAGCCATTGAGAAACTATACATTCGTCAGACCGACCCGAAGCAACGGAAAGAAGTGTACGCACGTACAGTTCCCGAGAATGGTGGCTCAATGAATTTCAAGTTGTACTATACCGGAGTTGACACAAGAGCTACAGGAAATACAGGTTCAGCATTCGAAGCCGCCAAACGAGCAGGCTTCATAGAACCAAGCCATAAGGACAGCGAAGATATCAAGCCTCTCTATGATGAAACAAAAATAATACCTGAAGTACCCGCGGTTTCAGACGGTTATGTTCAGTATAATCCGGGAGCTTTGAACGCCGGAGCTAAATTCATTATCGGAACGGAATACACAGATGACGTCCCTTTCAAAGACAATATACGAGTTCACGAAAGCAGCGGCAGAGCAACTGTATTTGTTCAAGGAGTATGGGATTTGTCTGCATCAGGTAAAAAACTAGCCTCCAGACTTGATATTTATGTGATGAATGGCGGTAAGATAATTGGTTCAAAAGACATCACAATCGATGCCCAAAACACCCTTACTATTCAAAGTGGAGGAAGTGTTGAATCCCAAGGCGGCATCTTCTATTTAGGATGTCCAGCCAAAATCTACGGCTCCATTAATGCAACAAACGTAAAGGTAAATATTGGCACACCTGAAATATATATTGGTGAAAACGGAAGTATTAAAGCTACAGAAACAGGCTATTTCAATAGTGCTCAAGTATTTAACTACGGTGTATTAAGCGCGGGTAAACTTGAATTTATAAAAACTACCGTACTAAATAAATCATATATAGAAGATTGCGAAGATATCCTGATCAACGGTAGTCAGATATTCAACTATGGTGATGTGAAATTCAATGGAACACTTGCAACCAATAACAATACAGGTACGGCAAGTTTCATCAATCATTACCAAGCCACTTTGGCAGGATCAACATGGAACAATGGCGCTTCAGTTTATAACGATGGACTTGTCCAACTTACTGATTTCTATAACACAGCAGTAGGTGAGATATATAATAGCTGTGCATTTATCATCAGAAATGAATTTACTTTCGTTAATTTAATTTTGGATAATGGATCTATTACAAGTGATTGGAGTCAAACAGCAAACGAATGGCTACCTGTTCCGACCATCACCTGTAATCAAAAGGTTGATGTCAAAATGAGAAACAGCTCAATCATAAAAGCTGATAATTTCATTTTAGGCAATGCACCCAACAACATCGTTGGCGAACAAGGTGAAATATCCATGATAAAAATTCGTCAGCTCACACTAAAAAACAACGGAAAAACCAGTATTAGTGGCAATTTAGTGTTTGAGAGGGAAGATACAAACGAATATCGACAGCTTGACGTTACATGTGCTACCACCGGTTACGATGAATCCAAACATTCCATCGAATCTTGTAGCGGTATAATAAACGGTGGCAACGAAGGTGGTGACCCAAGTGATCCGGAATTCCCGATCATCGTTGAAGATGCAACCAACTATACTTTTGCATTCGAAGACAATTGGCCCACTTACGGTGACTTTGATTTGAATGACATTGTAGCCACTATCGATAAAGTAACTTTTGCCCAGCATGAAGACGGCTCTGTAGGAACATACACACTCAACGGAACCTTACAAGCTGTAGGTGCCAGCAAGAAACTCGGTTTAGGCATTCAGTTCCTGGGATTTGCAGCTTCCAATGTCGTAGAGTTGAAAGGTATCGTAGAAGGTGTCACAAGCAATTCCACTCCATTGGGTTTTGAAGCCAATCAAAGCAATCCTGTAATCATCATTTGCAATGATGCGCACCGCTTCATAGGCAATTCAGAAAATGACAGGAGTTATGTCAATACCCTTGCAAATAACAGTAACAATAAGAACGGCGCTAAATTTGAAATATCCATAGAATTCAGAAAAGGTGCAGTGCAACCCAAGGATCTCAATATCAACCAGCTTGATGTATTTGCTATTTCTAAAGAAGCAGACACCAAAACTAAGCGTATAGAAATACACGTAGCCGGTCATGCACCTACCGACCTGGGCAACACCAAGTTGTTCGGACAAGGAAACGACCAATCTTCTGTAGAAGAGCAACGTTATTACCTGAGCTCTGAAAACTTAGCATGGGGGATTGTTATTCCAACAGATTTTGCATGGCCTTTAGAATACAAGAACATCAAAGATGTATACACAGACTTTGTTAGTTGGGTAACCACCGGTGGCAAAGAAAACAAAGATTGGTACAATAACCACAATGGTCAGGTATTCAAAAAATAGTTTAAATATTCCCTAATATAAAAAGCCGGTGAATACCTTTATTCATCGGCTTTTTCAGTAATATGAGAGGGTATCATTTCAAATGCCTTATCATATAGTTAAAAGATGCTAATAAGTTATCTTTTTAAAGCTTATAAAAGCTATTATTATCTTAATAGTCCGTATTTTTGTTATTAATCAAGCAAAACAAACAGATCATGGGAAGGAAGTTCAAGACAAATCATATTCTGCCAACTGCACTGATTTTATCATGTGCCCTGTTAGGTAGTTGTGAGAAAAACTCATTCGACCCCGAAAAAGTAAAAGCGACTTACGAAGACAAATTTCCGGTAAAGGACATCGATCCCAACATGAATTGGAAGATGACGAATCAGATTTCAGTCAACATATCCGTTTATGAAGACACAGGTGTCGATTATTCCATCCGTATTTATGACGCTGATCCCTTAGAAGTAAACAGTTCCGCGAAAGTCCTGGCAAAAGGTACCGCTAATGATAAACTGCCTTTCACCACCCAAATGGATTGTCCAACCGCATTGACTGAAGTTTATGTTTGCCGCACAGATGCCGCCAATCGCAACGTGGTAAAAGTCGCAACAATAAGCAGCGGTGCACTAAATGTAACTTTCGGAACTTCACCGACCACACGTACCTTTACCCGCGCTGTAAACAACAGTATCACCACTTATGAGCCAGAACGTTCTGAGTCAGAAGTGCAGGCGCTAATCCCCCAAGCCGCTGTTATCACGGTAGATGACGCTAACAAATGGGAATTTTTCCAAAGTGGGAAAGCATACATTATCCCTGAAGCGACCACTTATAAAGGCCCTATAAACAAACATCTCAACGACGGAAAACCGGCAACAATCATTATTGCAGGGAAATGGATTCCTACCAACATGGATATAGAAAAGGGCTATGACGTATGCGTCATGAATGGTGGAGAAATTTCTATTCCTGATAATCAAACCTTATCTATCAAGAACAACAGCCGTCTGTTCATTTACAAAGGTGGAAAAGTCAGCGGTGAAAAGATAGACTTGACCAACGGATCGGCAGGACAATATAACTATAATGCAGGAACCATTGAATTAGAAAATTTAAATATATCCACACCTGGATGTACCTTCTACAACTGTGGCACTGTAAAAGTTGACAAATTGAACATAAATAACAGAGGCACCAAATTCGTCAACCAAGGTAAGACGGAAATAGAAGAAACGTATACCCAAACCACCATTGAAAACGGCTGTTTTCTTACGGTTGAAAAATTTACGGGTTTATCTTTAGTATTGGGTGACAACTGCTATACTAAAATAGAAGAGTTCAATCCGCAGTGGGATACCGAAGTCAGCCTTGGAGCAAATACAATACTCACTATTGAAGAAGGCAAATTTGGTAAAACAAGGTTTAAAGGAACAGCAAAGCCCTCTCTCGTTAAGATCGAGGAAATTAAAGAAGTTAACCAAATGACAAGTGAAGGTGCTGTCTACTACGAAATAAAAGAACATGAAGGAGACAAGTACAAACAGTTTGTAAAATGCCTGACCAATACAGGCAGTACTATTTCCAAATGGGGAGAATCCCCCGTTGTTATTCCCGAAGGAGACTGCACGGGTGAGGGTAATAACCCAGGAGAAGGTAGTGAAACTCCTTCCGGTCCGCTACCCTATACATATGTCTTCGAAGACAATTTCCCCTTGGTGGGCGACTATGACTTCAACGATGTCGTATTGGATGTCTCAATCAATCATGACCGCGATCGTGACAACAAAATAACAACTACGAATATTGACATCACACTCGCAGCAGCCGGAGCAACCAAAACCATTGGAGCCGGTTTACGGTTGGTGAATGTAGATAGAGCCGCCATTGCAAGCATCAGCTACGAAGGAGATGTAAACCGATTCCAGAACACGTTATCCGGTTCTGTATTAGCCAACGTCAACTTTGAAGATGGTATGGTAATTCCTCTCTTCGGAAATGTGCATAGTGTATTCGGTGTCACTCCCGGCACTATGATCAATACGGGGATTGCAACAGCCCCCACATATACATATAAAATAAAGATTGAACAGAGCAATGCCTATCAACGTGGGTCTCCGGTAATATCCAAAGACAATCTCGATTTTTTCATTGCTTATAAGTTCAGAAATATGCAACAACGTATGGAAGTACATCTTTACGAATTCTGGGATTATGGCGCCACCAAAGGGGGAACTGTACAGAAAGAGAACCTTGACTTAGCGGGGAACAATACATGGGCCATTTGCGTACCCAATTTCCGTTATCCGAAAGAAAGTGTCAACATTAGTACGACAGACGGTAATTGCGCATACCCTCTATTTTTGAAGTGGGCCCAAAACCGCACACCTGAAAATGAGGATTGGCATCTCCACCCTAACGAAAAGAATGTTTACAGATAAAGAATAACCATATTATAAATAACAGGTATAGAATATTATAAATTACAATAATGAAACAGATCTTATTAGTAGATGACAAAGCCTCCATAGGCAAAGTGCTCTCGATGTATTTAGGAAAAGAGTATGACCTTGTGTATTGCGAAGACCCTCTGAAAGCTATCGAATGGTTGCATGAAGGTAATGAGCCGAACTTAATTATATCCGATATCCGTATGCCGAAAATGACCGGCTCGGAGTTTTTAAGTTACCTCAAAAGCAATGAGCTATTCAAGCATATTCCGGTTATGATGCTTTCCAGTGAAGAGAGCACCACCGAACGCATCCGTTTGCTTGAAGAAGGAGCAGTCGATTATATTCTGAAGCCTTTCAATCCCATGGAATTGAAAGTGCGCTTACAGAAGTTTCTCTAATTGACCAAAAGACGTAAAAGGATATGTTATACTACATCTATATCGGAAATAACCGGATTATCATCGATCATCTGAGCAAAGTCACAGGTGGTATGTTCGTCGCCGTTTCCTCTTCCCAGAAAGCGGCAAAAGTCATTGACGGTATTCGCGAACGCTATAACATATCTATCCTTTACGAACAAACAGATGTTCGGGAAGCAGACTGCATTGAGATCACTTATCTGCGTAAACGTTATCCCCGGGTCTATATCACTCTTATCACCGAAGCGTTAGAATCCGAACATCGAAAATCTTACTTGCAGGCAGGCGTCAACAATACACTTCCTCCACATGCCGAAGAAAACAGTATTCAACACATGAATGCATATCTCAAGGCACGCAAAGAGAGTAAACTAAAAGAGTTCAGCGAAACACATCGTAAAGTGTTGAATACATTCCGTCTTCCTATGTGGAAACGCACATTCGATATTCTCTTTGCAGGAACTGCTGTTATTATACTTTCTCCAATATTGATAGGCACCGCTATTGCTATCCGCATGGAAAGCAAGGGAAAAGTTATCTATAAATCGCAGCGTGTTGGTTCTAATTATCAGATTTTCGATTTTCTAAAATTCCGCTCCATGTATACCAATGCGGACAAGCGATTGAAAGAGTTGAATGCCTTAAATCAATATCAGATTGAAGAGGTTGAAAGTTCGGACGAAGGTCCTGAAATTCGTTTTGACGATCTGACCGGTACACCGGACGAAGAAGAGACCTTATTGATTTCGGATGACTTTGTGGTTTCGGAACAAGATTTCCTGAAGCAAAAGGAGAAAGCTAAAAACAATACATTCGTAAAACTGGAGAATGACCCGCGCGTGACACGCGTCGGTCGCTTTATCCGTAAATACAGTATCGATGAATTACCACAGTTATTCAATATACTGAAAGGAGATATGAGTATTGTAGGTAATCGTCCTCTCCCACTCTACGAAGCTGAACAGCTGACCAGCGATGCCTATATAGACCGCTTCATGGCTCCGGCAGGATTAACAGGATTGTGGCAAGTAGAAAAACGAGGTGGTGCTGGTAAGTTGTCAGCGGAAGAACGGAAACAATTGGATATCAAATATGCAAGGGATTTTTCGTTTTGGTTGGACATGAAGATTATCTTTAAGACGCTGACAGCGTTTGTACAAAAAGAGAATGTATAATTGCAATATTAACCATGTATAGCAAATAAAAAAATGATAAGAAGATATATTACACTCATTTACTGTAGCGCAACTCTTTCGGGATTGTTTGCTCTTCCCACAGCCGTTGTTGCCCAAGAACAGACAATGACGCGCGAAGAACGTATAAAAGCTCTAGAGCGTTTAAAGATGGAAGATGCACGCTGGGAAACAGTTACTGTGATGCAAACAGGAAAAGAGGTACCTCTTGAAATTGAGAATTTGGAATTACCCCCGTTATCGATTTTTTTAGATGCTGTAATAGAAAATGCTACGGTAAGACGAGCACAATCACAAGTGGAGCAACAAAAGAATGAGTATCGCATTGAAAAGCGTAATTGGTGGAACTATTTTCGATTAAATGGTAGCTATGCATTTGGTCGCTTCAACAGCCTAAACGAAAATAGCGAGACACTCGTTGATTGGTATCAATCGACAAGTGTTGGTACACGCCATACATTTAATTTAGGGGCTAGTATAAGTATAGGCCTGGGTGATCTGTTCAATCGTCCATTAAAGCTAAAAAATTATCGTTATAATATAGAACAATTACAATATACTCAGGATGAAGTAATGGAGGAGCGTAAGCTAAGAGTACTGGAAGCCTATAATGCTGTAACAGAACAGCTTGCCACGATTAAAGCGAAAGCAGAGACAGCAGCATTATACAATGCGCAAATGAAAATATCTGAAAACAATTTCATCCAAGGAAAAATTGATATTATCTCCCTATCCCTAGAACGTGCGCGCAGAACCGGCGCTGTTACTAATTACGAACAAAGTCGTGTAGCCCTGCATAACTCAATTGTTTTACTCGAGATGCTAACCAACGTAAGAATTATAAAAGAATAGTAAATGCCTGATATAATGTTATTCATATCACAATTTTTCTACCGCATCCGCTATTGGCTGTTGTGGGGAACTTTGTTTGTCACAGGGTTGGTAATATACTTTACCCAATTCCTCCCTTATAGTTATACTGTAAAAAGTAGCCTCTACGCAGGTATCACTAATTCTACATCCTTGGATGGTGCCTCTATAAATTTTAGCGTTGTTACGGCTACATTTGACAATCTCATCAGTATAGCTAAGTCTCGTGGAACTTTGGAAAAAGTTTCTCTCCGTTTATTAGCCAATTCACTAACCTATGGCGAAGAATGGAAAGACAACCAATACATCCAATCCAAACATTATCGCCAATTACTGCAAATGACTCCCAAAGAAGTTTTGGCATTGGTGGACAGAAAAGATGTAGAAAAAACATTAGCTAATCTCACTGCTTATCGTAAAGAAGCCAATAATAATTTTGTATATTCAATATTCAATCGTCCTGTTGCATTTTACAGTGCAACAGCTTTAGATGGCATTAATATTAGACGCGTAAACAATAGTGACATACTCGAAATCTCATACACTTCTGCTGATCCCGGAATAACTCAAAAAACAGTTAGTATTTTAATTGATGAATTAATCAAGACTTATGAGATTCTTCGTTTTAAATCAACCAACGATGTCATTGCATATTTTGAAGAACAGGTACGTCTTGCTAAAATAAAATTAAATGAGGAAGAAGATGACTTAATGAAATATAATGTACAGGAACGTGTCATCAATTATGGAGAGGAAACAAAGTCACTAGCTGGAACTCGCTATGAAGTTGAGGATCGCTTAGAAGAAGCAGAACGTATTTATGAAGGTGCCATAGCTCTCCGAAAAATGTTGGATGAGAAAATGGATATTCGCGCTCAAATTATTCGTAATAACACTAACTTACTACAAGAGCTCAACAAAGTCAGTATGTTGAATCAAAGTATTATGGAACAAGAAATTTTCATATCAGACCGAAATGAGAATAAGAAATTACAGAAAGAAAAAGAAGCATTAAGAAAGGCAGAAAATAAAATCAGTCATATTTCGGACAATTTAAACGAATTCAACTTCACCAAAGAAGGCGTAGGTATTGAAGATATGGTAACCGAATGGTTAGCTGCATTGGTCAATGAAGCAAAAGCTAAAGCTGAGCTCGACGTTTTGAAAAGACGACAGCAAGATATATTTGATCAATATAGCCACATGTCTCCTATAGGCACACAGATCAGCCGTAAAGAACGTGCAATTGGTATAGCTGAAGATAATTATCGTACTCAGCTCAGTGGATTGGCTGATGCTAATCTTCGTTTAAAAAATATAGAAATGAGTACCAGTAATCTACAAACAGTTGCTCCTCCTGCCTATCCATTAACTGATAATGGAAGAAAACGACTCATTTATATCCTTATAGCCTTTGCCGGAAGTTTTATATTTATAACTACATACTTCTTATTAATAGAGATATTAGATCGTACCTTACGTGATCCATATCGTAGCAGGCGACTCAGTGGTTTGCCTGTCATTGCGGCATTTAACGGAATCAGCAACCTAAAATACCGTGGTTTCTTAAAAGCTTGTAATCGTATGGCAGCCGCATATAGTTGTAATCGTTTAAATAAATATCTAAAAGTAGGACAACCTACTGTTATCAGCTTGCTAAGCGTCAACTCACGTGAAGGAAAGTCTTTCTTAGCCAAATATTTTATGGAACATTGGAAATCAGAAGGATTATGTGTACGTTTGGTTACTTACGATTACGACTTTGAAGTGGCAAACAAAAATTATGTACAAGCTCAACAACTTAGCGATTTTTGGGTACCCAATGAAGCAGAGCAGACTCCGGATATTATTTTGGTAGAATATCCCCCCATTAAAGATGCTGCCGTTCCCCTTTCCGTACTTCAAAAAGCAGATGTTAATTTACTTATAGCTAATGCATGCCGTTTATGGAGAAATAGCGACAATGCAACTTTAACTCCTATGAAAGAAGCGTTAAAAGATATTCCATTTATGCTTTATTTGAATAATGCTGATCGGGAAGTGGTAGAATCTTTCACGGGTGAACTGCCTCCTAAGATGCCAATGCACACTTTCTTCAGCCGATTGTCACAGCTGGGATTGACTTCACAAAAGAATGCGGTCAAGTAAATAAAAAAGATATGGCATATATTAATTCATACCCAATGCGGGGACTCCCCCCAAAGGCTCTGCTCCACCTCATGCTTGTTGTGGGGCTAGCAGTTTTTGTCTATGCCATAATTACACAAAACCTACTTGTGGCAACAGTAGTGATCTTCTCGCCGTTGGCTATCATTACCATAGGTTATGGATTACAAAAGCCTCGTTTTATTTACTTAATGTATGCTACTTACGCCTTCTTCTTCACAACTGTTTCTCGATATATTCGTCAGGAGAAGTTAAGTGTTGGGCTGGATATACTTTTAGTCTACATATTTATTGCCATCCTGTTCGCCAGTTATTATAAGAAAGCGAACATTAAACTAAGTAATGCTTTTAATCTGTTTACCATTAGCTATGTTGTATGGATATTATTCATTTTAATACAATTTACCAATCCAGGTATTCACTCTGAAGGGATAACCGAAGGTATACGAATATGGATTTTAAGGACATTGATGCTATATATTGTCGCGTCTATTGTTTCCAACACTCCTAAAATGTTAAGAAATAGTTTAATAGTGATAGGAATCTTCATTATAATCGCTTTCTTAAAAGTACTTTACCAGAAATATGTCGGTTTTGATTTTGCTGAAAAACGTTGGCTATACATAGACAGGGCAGCAACTACACACATTCTAAGCACAGGAATACGTTATTTTTCATACTTTACAGATGCGGCCAATTTCGGAACATGTATGGGGGGAGTAGCTATTGCATATTCCATTATTGGACTAAATACACGGAATCGTCGGTTGGCAATATTCTATTTTAGCATAGCTGTAATGGGCGCAATTGGTATGTTATTGTCCGGTACCCGCGGAGCACTTGCTGTTCCTGTTACAGGACTAGCTCTTTTTTGCCTGATCTGCAAGAGTCTTCGTACTTTTACAATTTCCGCAGGTGTTAGTATCGCCTTATTCTTCTTCTTCGCATTTACTGACATAGGTAACAGCAATCAATTCATTCGTCGTGCACGTACGGCTTTTCGTCCTGCCAAAGACGCTTCCTTTAATGTTCGTGTAGAAAATCGTAAGGAAATAGCGCTATATTTACAGAAGCATCCGTGGGGAGTTGGATTGTCGGAAGATATTCCTAAAATGTGGGCACAAGGTGACACTTACATTGAGGGAACTTTACCTCCTGACTCTTATTTCGTAAGAATATGGATAGAAACCGGAATAGTTGGAGTAATACTTTTGATTTCAATATATGCAGTAGTGTTATTGCGATGTTGCTACATTGTAATGTTTCGCATTCGCAACAAGGAACTACGGCAAACCCTTGCCGCATTTACGTGTGCCACATTCGGTATTTTAATCAGCGGTTATACAGGGGAAGCTCCCGGTATGCCTCCTACAAATTTTTTGATAGCCGCCATGATAGCTTTTATTATGAACGGCACATACATAGACAATCAAATTACTCAAAAAAGATTAGAAACTTAAAAACAGTAAATAAACATTATGGGCGATATTTTTTCCATATTTAATCCCGATTGGTGGGCCGATGAGAACAATAATGCTTTGCAAATAGCAGATGCGATCTTGTTCTTATTACTAAGCATTCCAGTATTGTACCTTTTCATCTGTGCACTTTTTTCGTTAGGAAAGTACAAGAATCCTTATCCTCCTGCAAAAGTACAGCACCGTTTTCTTGTATTATTCACAGTGTTACGCAATGGCAAGGAAGTTATTCAATCTATAAACCATTTCCTAGACACACAGCTATATCCACGGGACAAATATGACATAGCCATTGCAGCTACTCAATTGCCTGAAGAAGATCTTGTTACTTTACTTCAAATGCCAGTCAATATCGTTGTTCCCGACAAAGAGCAATGTACCAAAGTCTATGCCATTCAACAGGTTATGGAACGTTATTCTCCTGCAGAATATGATATGGTTATTATCTTCAATTCAGATAATCGAATCGTACCCAATGCTCTGAATCTATTCAACAATGCATATTATTCTGGATGTGATGCTATCCAAGCACATCGTATGAT
>ERZ779829.782-NODE-782-length-13271-cov-4.994855_pt1 | contig 13271 bp, 15 predicted proteins | sample MGYA00511562_ERZ779829 | MGnify/ENA primary metagenome ERZ779829 (study PRJEB29588, sample SAMEA2151677) | human gut metagenome | biome: human gut; feature: human-associated habitat; material: faeces | place: Denmark | collected 2008/2010 ... | reverse complement strand
GCCGCCCTTCGGGTCGCCCTCATACCAGAAGGCAAAGGGCGTTACATCACTGGCTAAAAGAGTGGGAAAAGGGTCAGTTGGTAATCCGAAGCTGTTTCGGAAGGCCGTTTCTTCCTGCCTTTTTGCCGCTCCCCGCATACGGAAGCACTGAAAGGGGTGGATGACTGGTATCTGCCGCCCTGTTTCAAAAGAAGCTGTTCGATCTCCTTCGGCGGCGGCCCACCCGCCCTCTCCGCAAGGCGGAGGAAGTGGGAGCATTGGACGGGGCTTAAATAGTATGTCTGCGGCACGTCTGCCTCCAAAATCCGCCACGACGAAAATCCGCTGCCTTCGTGCCAGCCTTCGGGAGCCTGCCCAATACTGGGCGTCCATGAGTCGCCAGCACACATCAGGCGTTCCCCCTCGCACCATTCCGGCGTTTCCCCATCTTCCCGAAGGAGGCATTGGAACTTCGGTGTCCGAGAAGGCGGATAGGACGGCTCTAAAGTCCATCCGGTCATTTGTAGAAAACGCTCCCATGACGTTTTCCCAAACAGCGATAGCTGGATATAGGTTATCAGTAGCATCCCTCATTTCCTGTATGATACGAAACGCCTGATAGAACAGGCTTGATTTTGCCCCGGCAAGGCCGGAGCGGTTGCCGATCAGAGAAAGGTTCTGACAGGGGGAACCGAAGGTAATTATATGGACAGGTGGGATTTTCCCGCCGTCCACCTTCGTAATATCCCCCAAATGCACCATGTCGGGAAAGTGCCTTTTGGTTATGGAGATGGGCGCTTTTTCAATCTCGCTGGCCCATACCGGACGGATACCGCACCGGGAAGCAGCCAGAGGGAACACGCCGATCCCGTCGAAAAGGCTTCCCAGCTTAATGTCCGGCATGGCCCGGGGTGCCGTGTCCCTTCACGGCAAGCACCCCTTCCAGTGTGGTCGCCGCAATGCCCAGCCGCCCGGCAACCGCAATATCGTTTTTTACATCCTCGTCCACAGCGCTGCCGCAGACAATCAGGGTGTGGGAGCGCCGCAGCATATCCCGGCGCATATCAATCCCGGCCTTATGTTCCTCGGGAACGCTGTCATTCAAAAACAGCGGCAGATACAAGAGCGGGCAGATCGGGGAAAAGCCCGCCTCATAAGCAAGGCGGCAGTAGTGGGCCGCCAGCTCCATATCAACATCCGGCTCGCCGCTCCATGCGGCGGTCAGGTATGCTAAAGGTCGTTTCATTGGTTGAGCCTCCATTTCTGTTTTGGTTTAGGGAAAAGCAAGAGTTCGCCCAACCCCTCCGCCCCTTCCCCCGGGAAGGGGAACGGCTCTGGAGAATTTATATCCCCGTCGCTTGACCGGGAAAAAGCATAACCGGGAGAAATCCGTCAAGGGTGCCTCTGGCACCGCCTGCGGCGGCGCTGCCCTTGACTGATTTTCCCGGCTATGCTACGGAATAACTGGCGACGGGGAATAATTTATATCTCCAGAGCTTCGGGGCGCGGGGCAGAGCCCCGCAATCCTCGGGCCATGCTGACCCGAAGTTTGGGCTTACTTTTCCTGTTCGGTTTTCTTCTCCGGCTTTTCATGTTCCTTCTGCTGACCCTTCCAGTCGTCCAGCAGCTTGATGATCTGGTCCTTCATTTCCCTCGGCGTAGTTTCCTTGCCGAAATACTTGCTCAGTTCCGCACCTGTCAAAATCACTTTGTCTACCTCCTTTTTGTCCTCCATCATAATGCCGTCGATCACATCCCCGTTGAGCAGCTTCTTTTCGTCCAGCTCACGCATACGCTTTGCCTGCGCCTGTGAAGGCGAGGACTGCTGGCTGTCAATGGCGACGGCGATATAGTTCTGGTTCTTCTTGCCGATATAGGAAAGCTCCACCGCCGTAGTAAAGCCCAGCTTTTTTTCATCCATCAGCTTCATCAGGTCGGGAACCAGCTCATTGAGCCGGATATACCGCTGCACCTGCTTGACCGCCATCTTATTGCGCTCGGCCACGATCTCGTTGGAGCGTTTGCCTGCGTCCTTCGGGTCAATCTGGCCCGAAGTGCGGGAGCCCTGGTGCTTGATGGCCTCAAGCTGCATTTTCAAGGCTTTGGCCCGCTCACTGGGGAGGATTTCTTCACGCTGGTTGAGATTGTCCTCGACCATCTGCGTGATGGCTTCATCGTCTGTCAGGTTTCGGACGATACAGGGCATATCCGCATATCCGGCAAGCTCGCTGGCTTTCTGGCGGCGGTGGCCGGACACGATCTCATAGCCGCCATCCTCACGGGGACGGACGATAGCGGGCTGGGTCACGCCCTTGTCCTTGACGCTGGACACCATAGCCCGCATTTCTTCATCATCCCGAACCTCAAAGGGATGGTTCTTGAAGGCGTGAAGCTCGTTCAGCTTGATATAGACGATCTGTTCCTTGCCCCGGCGTGGTGCATCCTTCGGTTTTTCGGGTTCCTTCGGAGCGGGAGCGGCCTGTACCGTTGGAGCCGTTTTTTTCTCCGGTTCCTTTTTGACCGCATTTTCCGGTTTCTGTGCGGGAGCTTTGGGCTTCGGGGTTGCGGCCTTGTCCTTATCTGCTTTCGGGGGACGGCCCCGGCGCTTCGGCTGTTCCGGCTCTTTGGGTTTTTCCTCCGCTTTCTTCGGAGCCTCCGGCTGCTTTTCCGGTTTTTCCGTTTTTGCCGGGGCAGGCTTTTCCCCGCTGGGAGCTGCCGCCCGTTCCTCGACCTTCTTTTCCTTCATAATTTCAGCGAAGTTATAGACGGAAACCTGCGGGTTCTTTACCTCCGGTTCCGTCTTTTTTTCCGGCTCCGGAGAAACGGAAACCTTCTCCGGCTCTTTTGGGGGAGCGGGAGGCGTTTCCTTGCCCGGCCCGCTATCCGTTACCGGCTGTTCCGGCGTTTTTGTGGTTTTATCATCTGCCATAAGCATTTACCTCCTGTTTTTTGGCATGAAAAAAGAGGCTCAACTTTTCAGTCAAGCCCCCGTGGGAAGTTCCTCCTTTCTCCGCCATGATACAAAAATACCGCCCGTAGTCTCGTTTGGGCGGTACTTTGTGTAAGATTGGCAGTCCATTATTAAGTTTTTTATTATGTTCCCTTTGTACACCGTTGCAATAGTTGTTTTGGAAATAAAGATTTCACAGATTATGTTAAAGATGATAATACATTAATGATAGTGGGACTACAGACAAACTTCTGTATAGATGCAACTGTGAAATCTGCTTTTGAAAGAGGATATAAAGTAATTGTTCCACAAGGTGCAAATTCAACATTTGATAACGACTATATGACTGGAGAAGAAACATATAAATATTACAATGATATGATGTGGCCAAAGAGATTTGCTACATGTGTATCTGTTGATGAAGCAATTAAATTGATGGAAAGTTAAATCGGAATTTGGAGGTAAAAAGCATGATGAAGCTCGATAATTTTATTAATATGATGACGGGACACTTTAATAACAAAGAGCAGTTTGATAATATGCAGAGAGAAGGGAAAACATATCCTTATGCAGAACACATTAATACAATCTGTAATGAGAAAATTTTAAACCTTCCTAAAGATTTTAATGGTAAATTTGTTGTTGAAGAAAGCTACTATGAGACAAATGGTAAACGCCATGCTTCCCCACATCTTTTCCTTATTACAGAGAAAGAAGACGGAATTGTGTTGTATTCTTATGAAATACCAGAAGGAGAAGATAAAAGTACGTTTTCATATGATTCTATGAAAAATGCTGACTACACTGAATTGAAAAAATCTGAAAAATTTACTCCGGCGATCTATCATGAGAAAGATGGAATCTGGGAAGGAGGCAGTGCAAGCCAGTTTTCACCGGTAATGACATTTAAGCTTTGGGAAAAGTTTTCTGATAGTTGTCTGGAGGTATCTGAAAGCATGGAAGTTAATGGAAAGAAAACTTTTGGATATGATGAACCAATTATCTATAAGCGAGTATAATCCAAGAATGAAATATTGCGATAAATTCCAGTAAGCTGGTGTGTTTAACCGAGAGACGAATTTGATTTTTACTAATTGTTTATGTAAAGGAATGCCTTGTGATTATATCTGCGATAGTTGTGTAATTGGACAAAAGAGAGCAAAATATGTCGGGACAAAAATATGCTTTGGAGATAAGATGTGTTTTGTAGGAAGGAGTAAATAAGCATGAGCTGGTTGGAAGATATCACTTCATCAATCAAATATATTGAAGGACATCTTACAGATGAACTTACTCTGGAAAAAATTGCTGCAAAGATTAATCTTTCGCCATTTTATTTTCAAAAAGGGTTTTCGATTCTTTGTGGAATTACGGTATCCGAATATATAAGAAATAGAAGATTATCACTTGCCGGCAGAGATTTGCAAACAGATGGTGTTAAGGTTATAGATGTAGCAATGAAATATGGCTATGATTCTCCAGACAGCTTTACGAAAGCCTTCACCAGATTTCACGGTATTACGCCTGCACAGGCGAAGTCCGGAGACGGTGAACTCAAAAACTACCTTCCTCTAAAAATACATGTATCTATGAAAGGTGGATTTGAAATGGAATGTAAAATTGTTAAAAAACCGGCATTTACTGTTGTCGGAAGTGCCAAAATTATTAAAAATGAAGAAGGGTATAAAGAATGCCCACAATTTTGGACAGAGCATTATGAAAAGGGAAACGGTAAGTATATTTGTGGTATGTATGGAATCTGTTTAGATGATGGAGCACCGGAAGGATTCTTCAAGTACATGATTGCTGATGATTATATCCCTTCAAAAGACATACCGGAAGAATTTGAAACGGTAGTTATTCCTGAAAATACATGGGCAGTATTTCCATGTAAAGGATCTATGCCGGAAGCGTTACAAAAAGTGAATACAGAGATTTTTAAGGAATGGCTTCCTGGGAATAGTGATTATGAAATTGCAGGAATGTATAATATAGAATACTACACCGCACCTTGTGATTATCCGAAAGGAAATCAGGATGAGAATTATTATTGCGAAATTTGGATGCCGGTGAAATCAAAAGAACAGTAGATTTTAGAATAATTAGTTAAATTCTTGCGAGGATATGATATGAATAAGGCCAAAAGAATAGTAGATAATATGGATTCTGAAAATGCATTTGCGGTTTGTTCGGAGATTGGAATTATTGATGAAAATGCAACACCGCTTAAGCAGGCAAGATATATTAATGAGCTTTTAAATACCACTGAGAGTATGAAGATATATATGACTGATACTATGCGAAAATGTGGTGGGTGCTGCTTGTCAACCAATGCTATAAAAATAGCAAAAAAATTATACGCTAAATCTAACGATATAGCAGAATTTTTGAATCTTCTGAATGAAGCAGATATTGGCGGAAGGAACTTACATATTTTTGATGGAAAGATTATTGCTGTATACAAAAAATGTTATTGTAATATACCTAAAAAAGTTGAGAATATGAATAAAAAGTATTGTGAATGTTCTGCTGGTTGGTATATGCGATTGTTCTCTGAGGTTTTTGAAAAGAGTGTAACAGTTACTATTGTTGATACAATTGTCAATGGAGCTTCTGAATGTGTATTTGAAATATCAGATTATGTATAGACAGACAAATTTCAGTTTGTCACATAGTTTGTCAGAATGAAAAATCAAGTGTAGAAGGACACATGACAGGTGGGATTTGGAATGATTCAGACAAAGAAAAAGATGAATTATGTCCGACCGTTTGAACAGGTATTACAGGAAGAATCTCATCCTGCGAATCAGACAGCATATATTGATATTATCCGGGTACCGGAGAAACTGGCGGAAAATAAATATGAAGGATATTACCTTGTAACAACGGCAGAGGAAAGCTATATTGTAGGGATGCAACCGGAACAGTTTGCAGATTTGAAGCAGAGAGTTGAAGAGAATGGTACGGCAAGAGTGGAAGGCATGACGAAAGTTGTGACTGACGAGAACGTAAAAAAAATAATAAGTGAGTATATCAATTACAAATTTATTTATATATGTATGACGAAGCTTACCTATGGAAAAATACTCAAGGAAGGATATTTTGTGAATCTGGATATCGGAGGCATCTTAATATTGATTGGAATTTCGATGGTATTAACCCAGGTGCGTGCGATTAAAAAATACAGACATCCATTGGCAGAGCAGATTGACGAAGAATGTAATCAGCCGGAAGCTCTCTGGTTTAATGATTTTAGGATATATTTGACAAAGAACTTTCTTGTATCTGTATATGGTGGAAAGCTGACTGCACTGGATCTGGCAAAGGTACGATTGACAAGACTGTTTGAAACAGTGAAGGGAAGCATGAACGTTATCACTTTGGAGGTAACGACAACAGAACAGGAGAAAATAACTGTCAGCGAGAATGAATGGTCATTTTTTACAATGAATGAAGAAGAGATTACTTATCTGACAGATGTATTCGGTAAAAGAAATATTGAATTTGTTTGTGAGATTCAACCAGATGAAGAAATCGATGAAGACGAAGAGTTTTGAAACGGAAATATTCAAAGAATGGAATTGGGATATTGCATACAATATAATAAAAAAGGTACAGATTTGAGTGAAGAAGATGTGGCTTTACATTTAAATGGGATGATTATAAAGAATTTAAGAAACTTTTAGATAAAGAATATAAAGATTATTTAAGTGTATAACCAGTATTATGAGCAAATTATATGAAGGGACAGATTTGATATATGGGTTTATTTAATAAAATGAAAAATTTTTTTTCGGGCTTTAAGTATAAGCTGGACAGAGAGATTTTAAGGGAATATCTCCAGCATACAATTGATTTTGCTGTCGAGAATAAGTTGCCATTTTGTGATGAATTTTATATTGTCGACAGTCTTGATGCAAAGGATAGATTACATGTCACTATCCTAAATTATGATGTACCGGGAGATGCTGTTTATGAGATTGAGAAGAGTTTTGAGGGAATAGTTATTTTTGCAAATCATGAGAAATGTTATGATCCGGAAAATGATCATAAGTATATTGATGCGGAAGATTTTATAAGCCAAGAGCTTTGCACGTTGCCAGAAGAGTTTTTTGTAGCCATGGATATCGCACCGACTATGCTTGAACAGTATATGATAAAATGAGCATTAGAAGACCGATGGTGTGGAGATTGTTTTGTTCACATAAAATGGAAAAGGTAGGATGGATTGTCGTGATTGTTATCGTGACTATCTTATATTAATTGGAGTAAAAAAGAAATTGAGGGGATATAAGTATCATACGGAAAAATAACTATATTATTTTGAAGAAAAGTACATAGTTTATCCCATTTCTAATATGATTTAATTATGTTACACGTTGATAAATCGTTAAGGAAAGAATCGAAGGTGGTGCAAACGAAAAAGCAGTATTGGGACTTTTCATTAACTGCCCTTTCGTTTGCATCAATTTCGATTTTTTTTGGTTGAACAAAGCGCGTCAACTCTATATGGACTTTTAATTCTGACACTCTATTTATAATAGGATAGCGTGTACACATAGAAACACATAGAATTTATAATTCAGTCCTGTATTATGACACCAGAAATAAGCCTCCCTAAGGAAGCTAAAAAAATATACAGTTATGATACGTTAACAGAGCATATGTGGTTTTGGTTTTATAAAATGTTGTTCTGTAGGCAGAGGAATAATCTTACCACCACAGGAAGAACACTTGCATATATCTTTATTATAAAGAAGACGGATAATGGCAGGTGCATCCATATCTTTCAGCTTGGAAATATATTTTTTGCAACCAAGGATGTTTCTGCATAGGGTAATCTTTTTCTTTTTATTTCTGGATGAAAGAAGACCATAGTGCCTGATACGTACAAAGCGTTTTGGAGGAACATGCATTAAAAATCGACGGATAAATTCCTCGCCGGATATGGTGATCTCTTTCCAAAGCCCTTGGTTTTTGTAATCTTTAGCAGAAAATGTAACTGTAGATTCTGTCATGTCTTTGATACGGTAGTTGCTGATAGCAATCCGGTGGGTGTATTTTCCAAGGTATCTGATGACAGATTCGGCACCGTCAAATGGTTTCTTGCAATAAGGAATCCATTCCTTTGTATAGCAGGTATTTAACAATTCCTTGAAAGTATAGTAGTTTTTGTAAGGTGCAGCCGATCCATGAAATTCAAGCCTGTCATTTTCCCAGAGCTGCTTAAGTTCAGCCATATATTTTCCACGAAATATTTTGGAGATCACCTTAATCGGAAGAAAAAACTCTTTCCCGTTGTCTTTCCAATGATTTTTCACATCCAGCCCTCCACCAAGAACAATCGCATGGATATGAGGATGAAAATTCATGGTGCTTCCCCATGTATGGAGGATACAAATATAGCCGATATCAGTCCCAAGATATTTACTATCAGCAGCAAGTTCTCTGAGAGTATCTGAAGCCGCATGATAAAGAGCAGTGTATAAGAATTTCTGGTTGCTGTAGATAATGGGATTAAGTTCTTCTGGAACTGTAAAAACTACATGGAAATAAGGAGCATCTAAGATATCTTCACGCCGTGCATCTACCCATTTTTCTTTTGGAAACTCCTGACACATAGGACAGCATCTGTCACGGCAGGAGTTATAGTGGACTGATATGCAGCCGCAGTCCTCGCATACGCTTACATTCACACCAAAGGCACCGGTTTTGCAATTCATGATGTGATAAGCGGCCTTTCGCTGAGCGGGAGAAATACTATGTGTGTATTCAAAAGATGGATAAAAACGATGAAAAACATCCTGAATCGTACAATCCTTATTCATGATTCACCACCTTCCGGGTTGTCGAACGGGCTGCGGATTCCAAGAAGTGTCTTGTTGCTCACATGAAGGTAAACATCTGTAGAGCGAGGATCAACATGTCCCAGAAGTGACTGGATATATTTTATATCTGTGCCACTTTCGAATAGGTGGCTGGCAAAACTATGACGGCACGCATGAGAGGAAACATGACGGTTAATGCCGGCGAGTTTAGCACTTTTCTTAAAGAACTGGTTAACACTGGCTATATCAAGATATCCACCGGACCAGGAACTTGGAAAAAGGATATCTTTAGGGCGACCACATTTGTACCAATACTCAGTGAGAAGGTCTAAATTTTTTTGAGACAGAATCGTATACCTGTCAATTCTGCCTTTGGTTTCACGAACATGAATTGTCATGTTGGTACGGGAAATGTCATCATAATGGAGATGAACGACCTCCGATACACGTAATCCGGAAGAATACATAGTTGCAATAAGCGCTTTATGTTTCAGATTCGGAGTGGCGTCAATGATTGCATTTATTTCATCGCGGGACAGAACAGCAGGAAGATTGCGCTCTCTTTTCATAGCTGGAACAGTGTCATCATCCCAGACAGTCTTCAGCACCTTTTTATATAAGAACTTTATTGCAGACCGATAGTGATTGTGAGTTTCAGGAGACCTTCCTTCCAGACGTTTGGCAGTAAGAAAACTTTCCGCATCTTCAAGTGTAAGATCAGAAACATTTTTTCCAATCCAACGAAGGAAGTAACTGACATCAGAGCAATACAGTTGAATAGTTCTTTCACGCAGGTTACGTTTTTCCGCTTCATTGCGGATGGATTCAAAAATATCTTTATACATAATAAAACCTCCAGAATAAGTAGTGTTAATAATTACATCTACCTATTCGGAGGTGCATGAGCGTCATAATTCCGATTGCGGAAGAGACTGGAAAATGTTATTCTTATCATAGGCAGTGGAGCTTTCTTAGTTCAGTTGTTTCGTGTGGTAACTTAACAATAACGGATTATGGAAAGTAATTCCACTGCTTTTTAATAAAAATAAAACTGCGCCACAGCCTTGGCAGGCCATCGCGCAGCGATTTTGTTCAATCGGAATTTGGAGAGGTATTGTTTATGAAGATTGAATATAGAAAAGCAGATATTACGGATGCAGAATTGCTAATAGATATTTATAATTTTGCATTTTATAGTGATTATATTAAATATGGTGAATGTCCGGCGTATGGAAAGACTAAAGAGATGATGGAAAAATCTATAAAAGAATATCCAAAATTTATTATTTTATATAATGGTGAACCGGTCGGTTGTGTTTCTTGTAAAAAAGTGGAAATGGGAATATATGAAGTTGGGTGTTTGTGTGTTGTCCCAGAGTTTCAAGGAAAAGGAATTGGAACGCAAGCAATTAGATTTGTAACATCACACTATAGGGATTGGGATAAAATTACCTTAGTTACACCCATAGATAAAAAGGAAAATGTAAAGTTTTATACAGAAAAATGTGGATTTAATATAGTGTCTATGGAAATGGATGGAAATGTTAAAGTAGCACGATTTGTTTTAGAAAAATGATAAGAAAGACAGCCTTGGCAGGCCGTCGTGCAGCAATTTTGTTCCATTAGAATTTTATTAACATGTTATATTGAGAAATTGATTTCGATTTAAATCGAATTAGAGGTTGTTGTTATAGTTTGCGTATGGTATTCTGAACAAAATACAACCAGAAAGGTTCAAAGAGAGTTTTATGAAGAATTATAAGGTAATTGTGCGATAGCAGTGGCTATTGCAAAAAAAATTAAATGCTATAGCCATTGCATCCTAAGGTGACAATTAGGAGGACGCATATGAGCTATGTTAATGCAGATGAAGTCTTGCCAGAAGACTTGATTAGAGAAATTCAAAAATATGTTGATGGCAAAGTTTTATATATCCCGCGCAGGAGTGAGAAAGCAATGGGCTGGGGTGAAAAGAACGGTGCCAAAAACAGGCTTGCAAAGCGAAACAAGGAGATAGTAAGTAGATTCAATTCGGGTGAAACTATCGCAGAACTTGGCAAAATGTTTTTTCTTTCAGAAAAAAGAATTCAAGGAATAATACGTGAATATGAATCCTCAAAAAATCAAGATGGAGGATTCAACAATGAATAGAGAAAACAAGCGCAAGCAATACGAAAAGGGATATTATAAGACGCATCCCTGTAACGAAACGTTTGTTTGTAAAAATTGTGGAAGAACTGTAGCTCCAGAAGGGGCAGGAAGTGACCATAGAAATCATTGCCCGAATTGTCTGTACAGTCTACATGTTGATGTTGAACCAGGAGACCGAGAGTCCGATTGCGGTGGTCATATGGAACCAGTATCAGTATGGGTAAAAATAAGGGCGAATGGGCTATTATTCACCGATGTAAGATGTGCGGAGCATTGAGTTCTAACAGAGTTGCGGCAGATGATAATCCAATGAAGCTAATGTCAATTGCAATGAAACCTATTGGCCATCCACCATTTCCGCTTGAAAGGATTGAGAAAATGACAATGCTAATGGGTGGAGAGGGATATCTTAAGTAGTTAAATTAAAACATGGGCATCTGTCATTTGGTTAACGGATGCCTTTTTGAGTTTGGAGAAAATTGCAATATAAGGAGAGAACGTGAAATGATTATAAGAAATGAAAAAACAGATGATTATAGAGTTGTAGAGGAAATGATAAAGGAGACATTTTGGAACTTGTCTGTGCCGGGATGCAATGAACATTATTTTGCCCATTTGGTTCGAAATAGTGAAGATTTTATTCCGGAATTAGATTTTGTATTAGAAGAGGATGGGAAAATAATTGGTTCTATTATTTATGTGAAGGCAAAGCTGGTTGCTATGGATGGAACAGAAAAAGAAATCTTATCTTTCGGCCCATTTACAATTCATCCCGACTATCAAAGAAAGGGCTATGGAAGAAAGCTTCTTGAACATTCATTGGAGGCAGCAAGAAAGCTGGGCTTTGACACGATAGCGATTTGGGGGAATCCAGAAAATTATGCTTGTTATGGATTTAAAAATTGTAAGCGATATAATGTGTGTATAGACAAAGATGTATACCCGGTTGCTCTTATGGTAAAAGTTCTTGACGAGGATGCTCTTGAGGGAAAAATGTGGAAATATGTTGAAAGCCCTGCACATGAGATGGATGAGAGTGGCTTTGAAGAATTTGATAGTTCTTTTGAGCAGATGGAAGAAGGCTATAAATATACACAAGAGCTGTTTTACATTTATTCAAGATCGAATGTATTACGATAGTTTGTTACAGTTAAAAAACTGGAAATTGTATGTTTGATCAATTACAGATTCTAAAAATGAATAAATCAGACATTAAGAGTAGATAACCTGGAACATGGTTATCTATTTTTAATTGCCTTTATTTTTCAAAGACAACACAAATATAACCAACAGGCAGTCTTATAACGTTACTGCCTGTTTTTTCGTGAATTTTACAAAAGAAATATATGCCCCTTGCAATCTTTACGGAAGTGTGATAGCAGGCACATGCAGGCATATCTATAATAAATACAGAAATGAAGTGAGACCACCTCAAGGAGCAGGCAGGTTCGCCTCATATGTATAAGGAGCAGGCAGCCGGAAATGAAAGAGACAGAGAAAAAAGACAAAACGATAAGGGAAACGGATGAAAAAACAGGTGGGCATCTTGTTTTATTTGTGAGAAGAAATGCAGTATATATCGCGGTTTTCCTGATCGGAGCAGCCTTTCTTCTGGCGGCAGGTTCATTTGATTGGGATCGGATCAACAGCTATACAATGTACAACAACGACAGCAGGACATTCGTAAGAGGGCGGGTAGTATCTGTCGATAATGAGCGGCTGGAGACAGATCCATATGATCATTCCAGATATCTTGGGGAACAGGAGCTTACAGTTCTGATTCTGGAAGGAGATCAGAAAGGCGACAAAGTATCGATTGATAATTATTTGTCGCAGACACATAACATCTATGTAAATGCTAATCAGAAAATAATCGTATGTGCAGATATGCCGGAGGGAGTAGCTCCCTACTACACAGTATTCAATTATGACAGGTGCCTGCCACTTGGCATCCTTGTGGTGGTATTTGCCGCGGTAATGTTGTTTGTGGGAAAAGGAAAAGGCTTACGGGCATTAGCCGGTGTCGTTTTTACACTTCTTCTGGTAGTACTGTTTATGGTTCAGGCGATCTACCACGGATTTCCTCCTGTAATTGTCTCAATCCTGACCATATTAACAGGAACAGCAGTCAGCCTGTTGTTGTTAAATGGCTGCAGCAGACGGACGGCTGTATCCGCACTTGCTACTGTACTTGGAGTTGCAGTAACAGGAATTATTTTTTACATAAGTTCAAAAACCTTACATCTTACAGGATTTAACAGTGACAATGCGGAAGAACTACTGGTCATTCAGGGAGCGACAGGACTTTCGGTTCGATCACTTCTGATCGCAGGCGTTCTGGTATCTTCCCTTGGAGCCGTTAT
>ERZ779829.769-NODE-769-length-13369-cov-2.564443_pt1 | contig 13369 bp, 10 predicted proteins | sample MGYA00511562_ERZ779829 | MGnify/ENA primary metagenome ERZ779829 (study PRJEB29588, sample SAMEA2151677) | human gut metagenome | biome: human gut; feature: human-associated habitat; material: faeces | place: Denmark | collected 2008/2010 ... | reverse complement strand
ACCTCCTCTACCGCCATCACCACCGTCAGGGCCACCATTGGGTACATACTTCTCACGACGCATATGCGCAGAGCCTCGCCCGCCCTTACCCGAGCGGCAATATATCTTCACATAATCAACAAAATTCGATTCAGCCATAATTAATAATTTACTAATTTTCCAACTTACTAATGTGCCAATGAAACTGTACTCCATGTATCATTATGCTGACTGACACTTTGGTGGACTGCTACATCAGCACATTAGCACATTATTATAATTTTTCGACAGTAGCAACAATGTCGGCAAAAATAGCATCCATCGTACCCAAGCCGTGAATATGCTGATATTTACCTTCGTTCTTGTACCAGTCAATCAGCGGAGCCGTCTGCGAGTGATAAACAACCAAACGCTTCTTTATTGTTTCTTCGTTATCATCAGCACGTCCCGATTCCTGTCCACGCTTAATCAGGCGGGTCATCAGTTCTTCTTCGGGTACATCCAAATCCAACATAACAGATACTTCCTGTCCACGTTCGGCCAGCATTTTCTTCAACGCTTCTGCCTGGGCGATGGTTCTGGGGAACCCATCAAAAATAACCCCTTTGCTTTCCTTGAAACTATCCAGCGTGCTTGCCAGAATATCAATAATCAATTCATCAGGCAACAACTGGCCCTGATCAATATATCCTTTGGCTGTCTTTCCCAATTCTGTACCCTTCTTAATCTCAGCACGAAGCACATCCCCTGTTGAAATGTGATTAATACCGAACTTCTCTACAATACGTTCACTCTGAGTACCCTTACCAGAACCCGGAGCTCCAAAAATTACAATGTTCAACATCTTGTTTTATCCTTTATTTTTATATTTAGTTGTACAAATTTCATTCCATTACGGTGTAAATATCCCGATAGTTACGTCCCAAACCATCATAATCCAAACCATACCCCACAATAAAATCATTGGGAATACGCATGGCCACATAATGTATATCCAGTTCCACCTCCAATTTATCAGGTTTCAATAACAAGGTAGCAATACGGATTTCTTTCGGTTTTCCAGCTTGTAATGTTTCCAACAAGTGCTTCATTGTCACCCCGGTATCCACTATATCTTCCACAATCACCACTGTACGACCCTCAATATTATCATTCAAACCTACTAACTCTTTTACCTTTCCGGTAGAAGAAGTTCCTGCATAAGAGGCCAGTTTCACGAAAGAAATTTCACTAGGGATGGTAAGGTTACGCATCAAGTCGGCAGCAAACATGAATGCGCCGTTCAATACACTTAAAAACAAGGGATTAGTTCCTTCTAAATCCCGATTAATCTCACTCGCTACCCGTGCCACTTCTTTTAAGATCCGTTCTTCAGGAATGAAAGGAGTGAAACGTTTATCTTTGATTTGAATGGTATCCATAACCGCTATTTTATTAAATTGCTGCAAAAATAACATTTTTATTCCAAGTATCGAAGTATTCACATAACCTCTTTTTGTAAATAGTGTTATCTTTGTACGTTCAAACAAAAGAGATTGTCATGAAAATTATTTCGAGCACCCAACTAAAAGAGCTGGACAAGTACACGATTGCCAAAGAACCGGTTGCCTCCATTGATTTGATGGAACGGGCAGCCGAAGAGCTGACTCGTGCCATTACCCACCGATGGGATACTTCTTTCCATATTGCAGTATTCGCCGGACCGGGAAATAATGGGGGCGATGCGCTTGCCGTAGCCCGTATGTTGTCTAAACAAAACTATCACGTAGAAGTCTTTCTGTTTAACACCAAAGGAAAACTGTCGGAAGAATGTCAGACTAATCTTGAACGGTTAAAAGAATGCGGCTCGGTCTATTTTACCGAAGTAAGCACACAATTTGATCCCCCAGTCTTGACAGAAAAGCATCTGGTAGTAGACGGATTATTCGGTTCCGGACTCAATAAACCACTGAACGGCGGATTTGCTGCTGTAGTGAAATATATTAATGCATCCAAGGCACAGGTAGTAGCCATTGATGTACCTTCAGGATTAATGTGTGAGGACAACACTTATAACATCCGTCAAAACATGATACGTGCGGATGTCACTCTCAGCATTCAGTTACCTAAGCTATCCTTTCTTTTCCCCGAAAACGAAGACATTGTAGGCGAATGGCAACTATTGGACATCCAACTGAAAAAAGACTTTATTGATACAGCACAAAGTCCCTACTATATCACAGAGGAAGAAGAAATTCGCAGCCTCATCAAACCGCGGAAACGATTTGCCCACAAGGGAGCTTTCGGACATGCACTGCTCATCGCAGGATCTTATGGCATGGCAGGAGCATCCATTTTATCTGCCCGTGCCTGCCTGCGTTCGGGAGTGGGATTACTGACTGTCCATGTACCTATCCACAACCATGATTTACTTCAGACCACTGTCCCCGAAGCCATTGTACAGACAGACATACACGACCATTATTTTGCCGAACCCGTAGATACAGACCGTTATCAAGCCATAGCCATCGGTCCGGGATTGGGACAAGAAGAAGATACAGCGTTAGCCATGATGGAACAAATACAAGGTTGTCCGGTACCTTTAGTATTGGATGCGGATGCCATTAATATTTTCGGCACTCACCGCAACTGGCTCAGCCGGATGCCGAAGCGTTGTATTCTCACCCCCCATCTAAAAGAACTGGAACGACTGATTGGTAAATGCATGGATACTTACGAACGGCTGACAAAGACTAAAGAACTGGCTGCCTATCTGCAAAGTTATATCATTATAAAGGGATCATGGAGCACAGTTGTCACCCCCGAAGGAAATTGTTATTTCAATCCCACCGGGAATCCAGGTATGGCACCTGCCGGCAGCGGTGATGTGCTGACCGGTATTCTGGCAGCCTTATTGGCACAAGGATATACTCAAGAAGACGCATGCCGCCTGGGGGTCTACGTACATGGTCTGGCAGGAGACATTGCGGCGGAAGAAAAAGGAGAAATAGGGACCACCTCAAGTGATCTTATTGACGCATTACCCGCAGCATGGAAGAAATTAACAGAAACAAAAGGCAGATTTACAAAAGAATAGCTATATTTGCTTACATATATGATAGAATATAGAAATATGAAAAAAGGATTAATCGCAGCAGGGTTGCTGGTTTCATTGAGCGGCACCGCACAAGATGTCAGTACATATACTCCCGGAACCATGGGAGAAGGAGTGGTTTATTATTTGCCTAAGACCGAAATAGAATTGCAAGTCATCGCAACCAAAGTTGTCTACACGCCCGGAGAATTCTGCCAATACGCCGACCGCTATCTGCGCCTGACAGGCATATCATCCCAACCGGAAGAACATTGGGAAATAAACAGTATCAAGGTAAATTCCATAGGCATTCCTGATCCGGACAATGCATACGCTGTAAAACTGAAAGACAAAAGTGCCGCCTCACAAGTAGAATTGACTCCTGAAGGAATCATAAAGGCTATCAACACCACCTCTCCTATAGAAAAAGCACCTGTAACAAAGGTTGCCGATACGGCCAAAAAACGTATTGACCCACGCAGTTTTATGACCGAAGAGATTCTGATAGCCGGTTCTACCGCTAAAATGGCTGAATTGGTGGCAAAAGAAATCTACAATATACGAGAAAGCAAAAACAGCCTAACCCGCGGACAAGCAGATTATATGCCCAAAGACGGAGCTGCTCTAAAACTCATGCTGGACAATCTGGATGAACAGGAACAAGCCATGATGCAAATGTTTGCCGGCACAACAGACCGCACAGAAAAATCGTTTACCATCCGCATAAAGCCAGAAGCAGGCATGAAAGAAAAAGTCGCTTTCCGTTTCTCAAAGAAACTAGGGATGCTGGATGCCGATAATTTATCCGGTGAACCTTATTATATCTCCATCATCAACCAAGAAACACTGCCACCGGTGGATCCGAAAGGCAAAGAAAAAAAGAAAATGGATGGTGTTATTTATAATATTCCGGGAAAAGCTCAGGTTACCGTATTCACTCCAAACAAACGTTATTTTGACGGAGAACTACCTGTTACACAATTTGGAACAACGGAATGTCTGGTAGATAACCTTTTTAATAAAAAAGTAAACACACGAGTGATCTTTAATCCTAATACCGGAGGAATTGTGAAGATTGATAAAGACTAAAACTTCATCTCACCCCTATATAGCAAAATGAGGGTATCCATGCACTGGATACCCTCATTTTCACTAAAAGACAATCAATTATTTTTTGATATTTGGTTCCTCCAATCCATACCCCTTTTTCTTATTCTCACCTTTCAGCCACAAAGCAAAGAACAACGCAGCCACACCAAAGCCTGCAAATATCCACATGGGAAGTGTATAATCATAAGTCTGCATCCCATCTACTACCGGTCCTTTGCAATACTCATTCAAGACAAAACCAATCAAGGCAGGCACACCCATCAACCCCCAGTTTTGTACCCAGAAGATCAAAGCGTAAGCTGTACCCAACTGCTTTTCCGGAATAATCTTAGGAACAGAGGGCCACATAGCCGATGGCACCAAAGAAAAGCCAATCCCCAATATAATCATAATGATAGTAGCAAACCACCATACATTCAAGATAGGTAACGCAAACATTGTATGAACAAAAATCAACAGCACAGAACCGATGATCATCAGCGTAGCTCCCTTGCCTATCCGATCATACACATTACCGAAAAGCGGAGTAAGGAACAAAGTTCCCAATGGTAACAGACTAGGAATAGTACCTGCCAATTCCGGATCTACATTATATTTCTGCACCATCAGGTCTGTGGCATATTTCAAGAAAGGGAATACGGCAGAATAAAACAACACACACAGCAACGCAATCAGCCAAAATCCTTTATTGGTTACAATCAACCAAATATCTTTCATACGGAAAGGCTCTTCAGGTTCCGCCCCTTCCTCTTCTAAAGAAGCATCCAGTTTCTTGTCATAGAAAGTATAAATAAAAAATGCTATCGTACCAATACAAAGCATAGTAAGGCACAGCAACAATGGAGCAGGGATATTAGGATGGAACACACCCTCATCATCAGTAATTCCAAAGAAAGTAGCGATAGGAACCGTAACAGCCAAAGCCAGCATAGTGCCTAAACGAGCTGTCGCCATCTCCATGCCCATGGCCAAAGCCATTTCTTTTCCTTTGAACCACTTCACAATAATTTTTGAGACCGTGATACCTGCAATCTCTACACCGACACCAAATATAGCATATCCCAACGCAGCCATTCCTACCTGGGTTTTCATTCCAAGCAAAGTGCTTCCCTCAGCAAATGTAGTAGAAATAGCATAATATTTTAATCCACAGCCCAACACCATCAAAAGGCATGCTCCCATCCCAGTAAAACGCACTCCCATCTTATCCAGAATGATACCACCGATAATAAGCATAAAGGCAAAAACATTGAACCAACCGTATGCACTGGTAAAAATACCATAATCCAGACTATCCCACAGCAGCTCCTTTTCAAGCATCGGTTTTAAGGGGGACATTACATCGGTCAAAAAATAACCGCATAGCATGGTGAAGGCCACCAGCGCCAACACACTCCACCGAAGAGCCTTGGAGTCATTGAGCTTTTTTTGAATTTGTTCTTTCATTCTTTTATAAGATTTTTGATTAATAGTTTTTCATGTTCAGCTTACAAAGATACAGTTTTTTAGGTAGAGAAGCCTCTTTCCATAAAAAAGTTCTATCTTTGCGTGACGATTAAATCGTTTTATTGTAGGAAATCGTCATAAAATTACTTTTTATAAACTTAACTTTATTGATCATGAAAAAAAGCAAAACATTTCTTGTTTGCGCCACGTTGAGTGGCAGCGTCTTATTTTCATCATGCATCGGTTCTTTCGGATTATGGAATAGTTTGAAAGACTGGAATCAGGGAGTAAGCAACAAGTTTGTCAACGAACTTATCTTTCTCGCTTTCCATATTGTCCCTGTTTATGAAATTGCTTATCTGGCGGATGTATTGGTTTTAAATTCCATCGAATTCTGGAGCGGTTCCAACCCTACAGCTTCTATCGGTGAAGTAAAAACAGTGCAAGGAGAAAATGGCGAATACTTGGTTAAAACCAACGAAAACGGTTATACCATTACCAAAAAAGGAGAAGACAAATCTGTAGATTTGGTCTACAACAAAGAAAACAATACATGGAACGCTGTTTCTGGCGAACAGAGCTTCGAACTTGTGAAAATGAACGAAGACGGGACAGCTACTTTGAGCCTGCAAAACGGAACCTCCATGACTGTCATTCCTGATGCACAAGGTATTGCTACCGCAAGAATAGCTATAGGAAACTCTTTGTTTTTTGCAGCAAGATAACAAACACAACATCATTTAAACACAAAGAAAAGAAGTTGTCCATGCAAACAACTTCTTTTCTTTCATAAAACAATACTACTATGAAGAAGCAAATCATGCTAGGCGGCCTGCTCCTATTATTAGGCTCCTGTGCCCCCCAAAACAAGGCAAATGCCCCGAATGCAATTGACATTGCCGCAAGTCTGGAACACCTCACAGAATTAAAGATCTCCCAATTGGGAAAACAGATCCGTTATATCCCTTTAGAAACAACAGACTCATCCCTGATTGGCAACTCTTATTCCATCAAACTATCTAAAGGCCGTATCTTTGTCTCTACCAACGGACAATGCCTGTCATTCGACAAACAAACCGGAAAATATCTTGGCAGCATCGGGCACAAAGGGGAAGATCCAAAAGGATACAGCAATGCCAGCTGCTTTATTCACCCCCATACCAACAATCTCTACTTTTATCGCTAACCCGACAAGTTGGTAAAATACGACACAAAAGGTAATTATCTAGGGCAAGTAAACCTGCCACAAAAGATTTCCCCATCCCTTTACTTCACTTTTTCCGACTCCCTTATTCTTGCTCATTATGGAGAAGGAATAGGACAACCGCAAGCAAGTGCGTTACTTTACTTCAACGAACAGGGAGAAATAAAAGACTCATTGCCGGAATTTGCCAATCCAGGTAACCCTATGGGCATGGATCAGATATCCAGCATCAACATATTCAAGCAATTACCCGGCAACGCTAACATAGGAGGATTAATATATATAAATTACCAGAATGGAACAATGACCGTTCTTCCTATAGACCAGCCTTCACTTTGGCTGAGTAACGGCAGCATACGTTTCAGAAAAGCGTTCAATGACACAATCTATGACATCAAAGGACACGAAGCTACTGTCCATACCACCTTCCATACCAGACAATGGCATTTCCCAGCTGAGAAAATGGGACAAAAAGAAGATACAGACAAATACATCGTTATAACCAGTATTCTGGAAACTCCCAACCATCTCTTCTTTATATCTCTACAAGGATTATACGATAAGAAAAAACCGTTCTACGGTATTTACGACAAAGAAAAACATATTACTTATATGAATGATGCCACTGTGGGGCTGACAGATGACCTGACGCATTTCATGCCTTTCTATCCCATCACTTGTACAGAAGAAGGAGAGTATGCCGCTTTATTGGAGATAGGGAAAATAGACGAATGGATGGATAAAAATCCGGGAATTGTCCAAGAAGGAAAGCTAAGCTTTTTACAGGAAATCAATGAAGAATCTAATCCGGTTTGTGTTATAGTAGGACCTTGACAACCATAAAAGAACGCTGCTTTCCTCACGGAGAGCAGCGTTCTCTTTCTTCAACACGTTGAAGATAACAGTATGCTAAATTAGTCACGACCTCCACCCAATGCCTGATAGAGATTGATTACGCCTTGCATTTCAGTAAAACGGTTAGCAACCTGAGTTAACTCCGCATTAAGCAGAGTCTGCTGAGCCGTCAAAACTTCCAGATAAGTTGTATTCCCATGTTGCATCAGCAAAGAGGTACTTTCCAAAGCTTTATTTAATGAATTTATTTGTTTATCATAATAAGCTGATTTATCACGGGCCGTCTGATATTTCACCAAAGCCTCGTTCACTTCACTTCCTGCATTCAACAAAGCCTGTTGAAAACTCAGTTTTGCTTCTTCTTGCTGAGCTTTAGCTATCTTTAGCTGTGCTATGTTCGCACCTTTATTAAAAAGTGGCTGGGTTAACGAAGCTACAGCCGTTGCAATGAACTTGCCCGGATTGACAATCATACTTCCTGCAGAATTAGTCCATCCCGCACTTCCACTTAAAACAATAGAAGGATAAAAGGCGGAACGAGCCTGATTTGTGGCATAGAAAGCTGCTTCCAACGAACGCTCCGCACTGCGTACATCGGGACGGTTGGCAAGCATTTGCACAGGGATGCCTACCGGGAAATGTTCCTTCAACATGTAAGAGCTGTCCCATGTGCCCGTTCTCTTAATAGCATGAGGAGGTTCAGCCAACAACAACGACAAACTGTTTTCTACCTGGTTAATTTGTTCTTTCAGATCAAGAACTGAAGTACATATAGTATAGTATGTAGCTTCCATTTGTGAAACGGCAGCTTCATTTGCCAATCCGGCTTCCATCAGAGCACGGGTCGCATCTACGGTTTCTTTCCAAGACTTTTCAGTCCGGACAGAGATGGCCAGCTGATTGTCCAGCATCAGTAAGGTATAGTAAGTATTAGCTATACCGGCTATCAGCTGTGTCCGGACAGCCTGTTTATAGTCACGGCTCTGTTCCAGCAATGCTTTCGCCTGGCGTTTCGCATTACGGATACGGCCGAAAATATCAATTTCCCAACTTGCCGCGACTGGTAAAGTATAAGTTTGTGCAGCTTTTCCTTTGTCAAAACTACTTGCTGTCCCCTGAGGTGACAGAGCGAAAGAAGGCAGATAAGCCAATTTGGCTGACAGCATAGCAGCTTCCGCCTCCTTCACACGCCATTGTGCTGACTGCAAATCCGTATTGTTCCGCAAGCCTTGCTCTATCAATTCCTGAAGCCGCGGATCAGTAAAAATCTCCTGCCAGCTCAGATTGCCGATATTATCCACGGTATCAGCAACCGCCACCTCTTCCCAACACAAATTATCGGGCACTTCGGTTGCAGGTTTATATTTGGTATATATGCCGCAGCTACTCAGTGTGAGTGCTGCGACAGTCAGAGTGATGATCTGTTTTTTCATTTTTTCTCTTCGTTTTTGCTTTCAATGTGGTGTTGTCTTTCTTCTTTTGCTTCTACACATTCCTCTTGAATCTGCCAATCGGCCGCCGGCTGAAACTGAATAGGACGTACCTTTTCCTGTAAATATTGGAATACGATAAACAAAGAAGGTACAATAAACAGCAACGCCAGCGTACCGATCACCATTCCACCCACAGTACCTGTTCCCAGTGAACTGTTTCCATTAGCACCTACTCCACTGGCAACCATCAACGGGAACAGACCGAAAATCATTGTTCCAGCCGTCATCAAGATAGGACGCAAACGGGCTTTGGCGGCAGAAAGTGCGGCGGAAGTCAGACTCATACCTGCCTTACGACGCTCGGCGGCGTACTCGGTCAACAAAATGGCAGTCTTAGCAAGCAAACCAATCAACATAATCAAACCAGTCTGCAAATAAATATTGTTCTCCAGTCCCATCATCTTTGCAAACAGGAAGCTACCCATCAACCCAAACGGAACAGACAACAACACTGCAAACGGAATGAGGAAACTTTCATAAAGTGCACTTAAAATCAGGTAAATCATCAAGAAACAGATAGCAAAGATGATAATGGTAGTACCTCCTTGGTCGGTCTCTTCACGAGTAATACCACCAAAATCGTACCCAAAACCTTTGGGAAGTGCCTGTACGGCAGTTTCCTGAACGGCACGGATAGCATCACCGGTACTATACCCTTCGGCAGGCATTGCATTTACAGCAATAGAGTTGAACATATTAAAACGGCTCAACGATTCTGCCCCATAACTGCGGGTCAATGTCACAAACTGGCTGAGAGGAGCCATCTCGCCATTAGACATACGCACAAAGATATTATTCAATGAGCTTTCATCCACACGATATTTCGGATCTGCCTGAATCATAACCTTATACACTTTAGAAAAACGATTAAAATTTGAGACATACTGCCCACCATAATAGCCAGACAATGTGCTTAGCACAGCATCCGGAGTGATACCGGCACGCTTACATTTGGACGCATCCACTTCTACCGTCCATTGCGGATAACGGATATCAAAAGTAGAGTATGCCATCGCGATCTCGGGACGTTGGTTCAGAGCACCCAGATATTGTTGAGTGGTATTGAAGAAAGTGCCCACATCACCACCTTGTTTATCCTGCATATGGAGTTCCAACGCATTACCCATACCATACCCCGGAATCATACCCGGAGAAATAGCAAATATACTGGCATCCTTGATATCTGCCGTACGACCATACACTTGTCCGATTACAGCCTGAACATCATTTTCCTTTCCTTCACGCTCATCCCAAGGTTTCAGCTTCAGAATCAACATACCAAAAGAATTACCCTGTCCGGCTAGCAGACCATAACCTGCCACACGCTGCACATGCAGCACCTGAGGAATATCCATCATGCGCTTTTCAATACGCATCATTACGTCATTAGTCGTTTTTAATGAACTACCTGCCGCCGTGCTGACATTCACAAATACAACCCCCTGGTCTTCATCAGGCACCAAACTGGTTTTAGTTGTATTCATTAAGAAAGCCAATAGTACTACCGAGGCCACAAGAAGTGTCCATACCATCCATTTGCGTTTAATAAAGAACAATACCCCTTTCTTATATCTTTCAATCATTGCATCGAAAGCAGCATTGAACGCTTTACGGAAACGTGCTGCAAAATTATTTTTTTCTGTCCCATCCTCATTGATATACGGTTTCAAGAACAAAGCACACAGCGCCGGACTCAAAGTCAGTGCATTGACGGCAGAGATACCTACGGCAACCGCCATAGTCAAACCAAACTGAGTATAGAAAGTACCGGAAGTTCCACTCATAAACGAAACCGGAATAAACACAGCCATAAATACCAACGAGGAAGAAATGACCGCATTACTAATCCCCTTCATCGCATCAATACTAGCCATATAAGAAGAACGATACCCCACATCAAAACGCGCCTGCACCGCCTCGACGACAACGATAGCATCATCCACCACCGTACCGATCACCAACACCAAAGCAAACAGGGTAATCAGGTTGATACTGAATCCTGCTATGGACATAAAAGCAAATGTACCAATCAAGGATACAATGATCCCCACCAACGGAATAATAGTAGAACGAATATCCTGCAAGAATACATATACAATTAAGATTACCAAAAAAATGGCCTCAAACAAGGTCTTTATCACCTCATGAATAGATGCATACAAAAAGTCATTGGAGCTCATTACCTGAACCATCTCCACCCCTTTGGGCAGATCTTTCTTTGCTTCTTCCAAAAAGGCATCAATATTATTATTTACTTCTGTTGCATTAGATCCTGCCGTCTGAAAAATCATACAGGAAATACCAGGATGACCATTCATAGCCCCGTGATAGGCATAGCTTTCCTCGCCCATCTCTATATCGGCAATTTCTTTCAGCTTCAACACTTCGCCATTATCCGAAGACCGGATCACAATTTCCCCAAACTCTTCCGGAGTAATCAAACGACCTTTGTACTTCATTGTATATTGATAAGTTTCATCAGAGTTTTCGCCGAATGAGCCGGTAGCCGATTCAATATTCTGTTCAGCCAACACTTGTGTCACATCCGATGGAATCAATTTATACTGGGCCATCACGTCAGGCTTCATCCAGATACGCATACTATAGTCACCACCCATAATCATCATATCACCCACACCCTGGATACGAAGAATTGCAGGTTTCAAATTAATACTGATATAGTTGGACAAGAATTTCTCATCATACGAATCATCCGGACTATATAGTGAGAACATCTGCAAAATACTGGTCTGCCGCTTTGAGGTAGTCACACCCACCTGAGTCACTTCGGCAGGAAGCTGTCCGGTCGCCTTGGATACACGATTTTGCACATTAACAGCCGCCATATCAGGATCTGTTCCTTGTTTAAAATACACAGTAATATCTACAACTCCGGCATTTGAAGCGGTAGAAGTCATATAAGTCATATTTTCCACACCGTTAATCGCTTCCTCCAACGGAGCGATAACACTCTTCTGAAGAGTTTCCGCACTGGCACCGAAATAAGAAGTGCTTACCTGAATGGTAGGCGGAGCTATATCCGGGTATTGCTCGACGGGCAAAGTGAACAACCCGATAATCCCCACTACTACTATCGAAATAGAAATAACAGCCGACAGGATGGGGCGTTCTATAAAGGTTCTTAAATTCATTTTCTTCTTAGTTTTGTTTTACTTTAACCGGAGTACCTTCACGCAGCAAGCCTACGCCTTCTGCAACAATGATATCTCCCTCTTTCAATCCATCGTTCACGATATATTCCTGTCCTCCATTTACACGGGTCACACTAACAGGAGCTGATTGTGCCTTGCCGTCCACGACTTTATATACATATGTAATATCCTGAATTTCAAAAGTTGTAGCCTGAGGAATAACCAAACTTCCTTTCATCGTAACCGGAAGGATCACATTTCCCGATGTTCCGCTATACAACAACCCATTCTTATTCGGGAATACGGCACGCAGGCTCGCGGTACCCGTATTACGGTCTACCACCCCACTGATGGTTTCAATACGCCCCTTTTCGCCATACATAGACTTGTCATTCAATTGCAGTTCCACTTCCGGCATATTTTTCAACGCTTCTGCTTTGGAACCATATTGACGGGTCAGAGCCAACAATTGATTTTCAGTCATCGAAAAATAAACATACATATCCGAATTATCAGAAACCGTAGTCAACGGTTGTGGCAAACTGGCACTAACCAATGCACCTACCCGATAAGGCAATGTACCAATCACTCCATCCGCAGGACTTTTCACTTCTGTATACGAAAGATTATTGCGAGCACTCACCTCCTGCGCTTTCGCCTGGGCCAACTGGGCCTTGGCAGTAAGCCATGAATTTTCTGCCGTCTTCAAATCAAATTCAGAAACTACTTTCTTTGCAAACAATTCTTTCTTGCTATCGTATGTCAATTGTGCTGTTGCCAATCCGGCTTTCGCCGATTCCACATTAGCCACAGCAGTTTCCAATGCCGCCTTATAAGGTACTTGATCAATAATAAATAAGATTTGTCCTTTACGTACTGCCTGTCCTTCCTCCACACAAAGTTGTGTTAGGAAACCGGAAACTTGCGGATAAATATCAATATCCTGACGTCCGCGGATCGTAGCCGAATAAGTAGTAGACAAAACTTTATCCGACGGCGATACTTTCAATACCGCATATTCCGCCTCCATTTGTGCAACAGGAGCCTGTTTACACGA
>ERZ779829.768-NODE-768-length-13388-cov-2.953049_pt1 | contig 13388 bp, 10 predicted proteins | sample MGYA00511562_ERZ779829 | MGnify/ENA primary metagenome ERZ779829 (study PRJEB29588, sample SAMEA2151677) | human gut metagenome | biome: human gut; feature: human-associated habitat; material: faeces | place: Denmark | collected 2008/2010 ... | reverse complement strand
GGCTGTGGCCATGCCTTCGTTTCTATTTATTTGATAAAAAATAATACCGCGACATCAGTGATAGCGTCTGATGTAAGAAAGGGTCCCGTGGAGATAGCCGCCAGAAATGTAAAAGCCTATGGCCTTGATGACAGGATACAGGTAAGGATGGCTGACGGTCTTTTGGGGATAACACCGGGAGAAGCAGATACTGCCATCATAGCAGGGATGGGTGGAATGTTGATGATTAAAATATTGGAACAGGGACAGACTGTGGTGAATAGTCTAAAACAGGTTGTGCTGCAGCCCCAGTCTGATGTGCCAAGGGTGAGACATTACATTCATGACATAGGCGGACATATAGTTAGGGAGAAGATGATTTTTGAAGATGGCAAATACTACAATATAATAGATGTTGACCTTACCTGTGACTGTCCGGAGAGCTATGAAAAGGAGATATACTATACATATGGAAAACTCCTTATTCACGGAAAGGATCATATCTTTCAGAATTACATGAAATATCTGAAGAAGCAGAAGAAAAATATTCTGGATGCACTGGCTTTGAAGAATACGGATAAGAGCATTGAAAGAGGCAGGCAGGTTTCCGAAGAAATTCGTGAAATTCAAGAGATTGAAATGAGCTTAAATGGTTCAGGTTATGAAATGGTGGATTGAATAGGTGTGTAATCTGTGGCGTGCTCATAAGTAAGATGATATTTTTAAAACCAATATGAGGTGACGGTTCTGATGTGTGAGAATAATGTAGGTTCCCTTAAGGAAACAGCCAGAGAATGGGCAAAAAAAGTAAATATTGATTCTGTGGAAAAATTAAATGCCGTAGTGAAGAGCGGCCATTTTACTGAACTTATACTCATATGTGAAGCTATGCAGCAAAATTCCATATACGAAATAGCCAAACGTATTGTATCTGAGAACAGAAAGCTGGTGCTGATAGCAGGACCGAGCTCTGCGGGTAAGACTACATTTTCTCAGAGACTGGGCATACAGCTTCGTGCTATGGGGCAGACGCCTCATCCTATAGCGGCAGATAATTTCTTTGTGAACAGGGAGGATAATCCTAAGGACGAAAATGGAAACTATGATTTTGAGTGCATAGAGGCAGTGGATCTTGAGAAGCTTAACGACGATATGCTGGCTCTCTTAAGGGGAGAAACTGTGGAGATACCTAACTTTAACTTTAAGCTTGGAGTGAGGGAATACAACGGAGATTTTCTTTCCATAACTGAAAATGATGTAGTCATAATGGAAGGAATACACGCTTTAAATCCTCAGATGACCTTTAAGCTTGACCAGAGTGATATGTTCAAAATCTATATAAGCCCACTTAACCAGTTATATATTGACGAGGATAATAAAGTCTCAACCATGGACGGACGTCTCATACGAAGGATCGTGAGGGATAACAGACTCAGGGGAAATGACGCTGCCAGTACCATCTCCATGTGGAAAAAGGTAAGAGAGGGCGAAGAGAAGCATATCTTCCCTTATGAAAATCAGGCAAATGTAATGTTTAATTCAGGACTGCTGTATGAATACTCGGTACTTAAGCCATTTGCAATGCCGCTTATATACGAACTTAAATACAATGAAAAATATGCAGAGGTTGCAGGCAGACTTATAAAGCTCATGGATCTCTTTGAGGAAGCCCCTTTAGACATGGTACCATGCAATTCTATAGTGAGAGAATTCGTCGGCGGCGGATGCTTCAGAGTATAAAAAGCTTGATATTTCGGACTGTAAAATCCGGCATAAAAATCTTGATATAAGAATGGAATCGCGTTTAAGACTTTGATAAATTAGTTTAGATAAGTGATTTTTTAGAATTATTTGAAATAATATGAGTTGGACTATAAGCCGGGTTATGTCGTGAGTGATCATCTATCTAGCCTTCGCGTTACCACGAAGTTCAAGCGACCTACCCGAAACACAGCGGGCCGCTGTATGGTTTCAATTCGGTCTTGCTTCGAGTGGGGTTTACAGAGCCTGCTCTGTTACCAGAACAGCGGTGAGCTCTTACCTCGCCTTTCCACCCTTACACTGTAAAAACAATGCGGTATATTTCTGTTGCACTCGCCCTGGAGTCACCTCCGGCGGACGTTATCCGGCACTCTGCCCTGTGAAGCCCGGACTTTCCTCACCTGCATCCTTTCGTTTATGCAGCCGCGATCACTTGTCCAACTCACATCAATACTTATACCAAAATAAAGAATGAAAGTAAAGTCAAAAATAAAAAATAAATGTAGTATTAAAAACCACATTACATAGTTTAAAAAATGATTGATATACTGCCGCCACCGTGTTATAATGGGCACATAAAGGCAGGCGCATGTGGTATATGTAATATCCTGTGAATGTACGGAATGGAGGCAGTGATAGCATGGAAGACAATCATCTTTTAAACAAAGACTATATAAAGATAAAAAACATGAATATTGTAAGCTATGGCGGCAACCAGACCTGGCTTGAAAGAAAACATTTGTCCAATTACGGCTGCGGTATCGTGGCTATGGCAGATCTTAGTATATATCTGGCGGAACAAAATCCTAACATGATGACTGATGCCATAAGAAAGATAAGCAAGCCTAAGGGATGTTATAACAAGAATGATTACCTGGCATATGTGGAGCTTTTCTATAAGAGGTATGTGCATTTTACCATGCCTACAGGAATCACAGGCTTAGGTATCCAGAATGTCATGAATGTGTATTTTATGCTTCATGATATAGGACTTAAGGCAACCTGGAAGGTATTTCTGTCAAGCACTGAGATGATGAAGGAAATCAGACATCTCATCAGAAAAAACAAGCCGGTTATCCTGTCCATAGGACCTAATAGTCCAAATGTATGGGGTAAGGAGGGCGTAAAGTTCTACCTCAACAAGGATGGTAAGATGGTGCAGTCCGTCAAGAACAATGTTAAGAGCCATTACGTTGTTGTTACCGGTGTGGAGACTATTGGCAGGGTTGAGTACCTCGTGGTATCTTCCTGGGGCAAGAAATATTATATAAATTACAAGGAGTACAGGGAGTATATCAAGAAGCATGGCAGCTCCCTTACAAGCAGTATTCTTTATATAAAGGGGCTCATTTAAAAAGTATATAAAACAGGCAAAAAAAGTGTTGTTTAATCAGCGTGTGAATGTTGAGACAGCACTTTTTTTATGTTAAAATACTAAAGGATGTTGCACTTTATTACAGGGCAATACAAAAGAGGAGGCATGTTAGAATGTGCCGACATTTCAATAAAGATTAAATTTTTTAAATACAAGAGGAGGCACCTATGCATTGAAAATGCATACTGGAATGTGCCGACGAAATGCCGCCGAACGAATGTGAGGGGGCAATACTAAAGAGGAGGACAGGTTATGGAGACAGTACAGTGTATCAAAGAAAGAAGAAGCGTAAGAAAGTTTACTGATGAGAAGGTTCCACAGGAGGTTGTTAAGGAGATCGTGGAGCTTGCGAGCTATGCACCATCATGGAAGAACACCCAGACTATACGGTATATGCTGGTTGAAGACAGGGCAATCATAGATAAGATCGCAGCAGAAGGAGTTATGGATTTCGCATTTAACCAGAAGACTCTTTCAAGATGTGGTCAGTTAATGCTTATACTTCAGAAGAACGGTATCTGTGGATATGAGAAGGACGGAAGCTTCTCAACCTCAAAGGAAGAGAACTGGGAGATGTTCGACGCAGGTATCGCAACCCAGACATTCTGCCTTGCAGCTCATGACAAGGGGGTTGGAACAGTAATACTTGGTATATTTGATGACAAGAAGGTAGCAGATATCGTCGGAATACCTGAGGGACAGACAGTTGCTGCACTTGTTCCTATGGGATATCCTGCATTTGCACCGGATATGCCGGCAAGAAAGTCAGTTGATGACCTTTTAAGCTTTAAATAATTGAACGTGATAGTTGTGTTGTATAAAAGTTTGATCATGGAGACTTGATCATGGAAGTTCGATCATAGCAGTTTGTAACATGATAGCTTAGGTTATGGTAAAAGCGTTGTTTTGTAATGTTTTTCATCGTAGTAAGTCCCGGGAGGGATTAATATTGAAAGGAAAATATGTCGGCACCCGAAATGGTTGTACGATATGGGGGTACAAAAAATGTTTTACACTAAGGCAGATATGCTTAGATTTCTGAGCGATAAGGTGACATTGTCAAGAATTGAACACATTATGACACTTTCGGGAAATGAATATTACAAAGACATGGACAAGGCTGCCGGTGAAGTATGTAAGGAGTTCGCCGGTGGCCTTGTTGTGGTGCGAAGCTCTTCCAGCATGGAGGATGGAGAAAAAAACTCCAATGCGGGACACTTTGATAGTGTTCTTAATGTGGATTCCTCAGATCCGGACAGTGTGAAGTCTGCCATAGAGAGGGTGTTTGCCTCCTATGACAGTGATGTGAATGATGAAGAAGTGCTGATACAGAACCAGGTAAAAGACGCAGTTATTAGCGGTGTGCTGTTCACAAGGGACATAAAGGGGAACAGACCCTACTATGTCATAAACTATGATGACAAGTCCACGGACACGGTTACAGCGGGACTCGGAGGCAGGATATTATATGTATGGCATGAATGCGAAAGCACAAGGCTTAAGGCTCCTTTTGACAGCCTGCTTACTGCTGCAAGGGAGATAGAAGATATACTTCCGGATTATCCACTTGATATAGAATGGGCTGTTGATTCAAAGGGTGAGGTCATAATATTCCAGACAAGACCGTTTGCGGCAGCTATTAATGGTGAACCGGGGAAGCTTTCGGATGATGAGTGGAAGCAGGCAATTACCGGAGCTGTGAAAAGTTATGAAAGCGTGTGCAATGAGCTGGGAGAGCCGGCAGGAACTATGCTTTCAGATATGGCATTCTGGAATCCGGCGGAGATGATCGGAACAAATCCACATCCCCTTGACTATTCTCTGTATAGGGAGATAATCACAAAACATGCCTTTAATCAGGGACTTAATTATATAGGATATCGTGAGGTTGACGGTGAGCTGATGTACAAGATCGGCAACAAGCCGTATATTTCCCTGAAACAATCCTTTCTTTGTCTGACGCCGGATGATCTGGAGAACAGACTTGTAAGAAAGCTCATGAAGTATTATAACAAAAAGCTTCTTGAAGACAGAACGGCTCATGACAAGATAGAGTTCGAGATTGTATTTTCAAATTATGATTTCACTACCGAGGAGAAGCTGGCAGTCTTAAGGGATGAGGGGTTCACCGAGGAGGAGATAGATGATATCAGAGATGCTCTGTTTAACTTGACAAATAACGCTATTTGTAATTTTAAATTAAACAGGATGAAGGATCTCAGGGCATTAAACGGTCTCAGGGTCCACAGGGAGAACACCAGGAATAACTGGATCATGAGTGAGAGAACCTGCCATACCTCCATAGGCTATTTCGTTGAACTTATTGAGAGCATCAAGCAATATGGCACTCCTAAATTCGCAAGACAGGCAAGACTGGCATTTATATCAAAGGCGCTGTGCAGGTCATTTGTGTCGGCGGGCTATTTCACCTCAGGTGAAATAGATGATTTCATGATGTCTATATATACTGTGGCAGCAGAGTACGACGCAGACTTTCAGGATCTGGTGGACGGACGTATAACCAGAGTAGAATTTGATGAAAGGTATGGACATTTGCGTTCCGGAACATATGATATAACATGTGATACCTACGAGAAGCGTGAGTTTGATATGAACAAGGGAAGTGCAAATGCCAGGAAGCAGAGGCAGCGTCTTGAGACCCTCAAGCACAATCCCCTTAATGTGCTTACCATAATAGACGCTCTTGATAAGCTGGGCTTTTATGTGGATGCCACAGAATTTGTGGAGTTCCTTAAGGAATCCATGGAGGAGAGGGAGTATTTTAAGTTCGAATTTACCAAGTCTTTAAGTCTTGCCCTTGATATTCTGGCAGATCTGGGAGAATATCTGGGTCTTACCAGAGAGGAAATGTCTTACCTTACCTTCAATGATATTGTGAAATGTGCAAATATCCCGGAGGAAGACATTGCTGCTTCCTTCAAGGCTGATATAGATAAGAACAGAAGTGAGTACAGAACCTATTCCGAGCTGGTACTTCCTGACGTTATAGCAGATAAGACGGAGCTGGATGTGGTTCATATCGTCCAGGCAAGACCAAACTTCATTACATCCGATGTGGTTACCGGAGAGGTGGTATGTCTTGAGGATGATAATACCCAGGATGTTGCCGGTAAGATAGTGGTGATCCAAAAGGCTGATCCGGGCTTTGACTGGATATTTGCCAAGGGGATAAAGGGCTTTATAACCAAGTACGGCGGCGTGGCATCCCATATGGCAATAAGATGTGCGGAGTTTAACATACCTGCGGCAATAGGCTGCGGTGATGTGATATACAACAGAGTATGCAGTCAGGACAGGATAATCCTTGATTGCAGAAAAGGAAAGATAGAGATGGTGGACTGATACCTGCAGTTAAATGGGTAAATGTTCAAAATGACGGAGGACTTGATCATGCTTCATGGACTTATAACTCAGAGGGAAGGCCAGAACATGTATGGTAAGACCACAGATGTTCTTGAGGCTGCCTATACAGAATTTTATGAGAGCCTTGGAATCAGGCTGCACCCCGTATCTAATTTTACAAAGGATATTGAGGCAATATTTGATGAGCAGTTTGATGTGCTTATTGTTACGGGGGGAGGAACACTCCATCCGAGACACTATGTGGAGCCTCATAATGCCAAGCTTCAGCCCCACAGGGATGCGGTGGAGGAGAAGCTTATAATGTACTGTGTGAAAAATGAAATCCCTATAATCGGTGTATGCCGTGGTATGCAGCACATAAATGCCCTGTTTGGAGGAAAAATCTCATATTCGGCACCTTTTAAGGTGCCAAGACCTAGAGGTGTGGATCACTATGTGCGTATCGTCAATTCAGACATACGACTCAAGATCAATAATTTCCATAGTGATTGCGTTTATCTTGAAAATTTGTCCACCATGTTTTATCCTATAGTGGTGGATGAGGAAAATGGTTCGGTGGAAGCATTTGTATCTCCGACCATGAGCATACTGGCATTCCAGTGGCACCCGGAAAGGTATTTTGAAACGGAAGAGGGCAGGCTTTTTTCAAGACATCTGATACAGGATTTCCTTGGACTTCCAAGGGATGATAAGAAGCCTGACATAGATTAAGATAATGAAGACATTTGAAGAAATAAGAAGATCGTTAAGAAATGATGGAATGATCGAGGCACTTGGCATAGAATATATGGAAGTGGCTGACGGTCATGCCGTAGGAAGATTAAGGACAGAGACCAGGACTCTCAATCCTTACGGAGGAGTCCATGGCGGCTGTCTGTTTGCATTGGCAGATACCATTGCCGGTGCAGCAGCTATGACCAGGGGGAGATATGTAACAACCGTAAGTGCGTCAGTTGAATATCTTAGCCCGGCGGTGAACACGGAATACATATGGGCGTATGCCGCCGAGGTTAAGAACGGAGGCACCATATCGGTTTACGATGTGATGATAAAGAATGACAGAGGCGACAATCTCACCAAGGTTACCCTCAGCTATTTTAGGCTGAGTGCCATAGAGTAGATATTGTCCCCATTATAAGGGGAATGCCCGGGGCAGATGCAGGGCGGCACCCATAGAGAGGATCTATAAGCAACAACAGATCAAGGAGTAGTACTAAAATGGAAAAAAACAGATCAAACAATACAGGAATAAACAGTGGAAGCGCAGGGGCAAGAAGACCTGTGAACAATACAGGAAATGCAAATGTCAGACCTGTGAACAATACAGGAAATACAAATGCCAGGCCGGTTAATGCAAAGGCAGGAGCCGGAAAGAAGGGCAATGCTACAGGAGTAGTGAGAACCACAACTCCAAGAAAAGCCAGACAGATTGTTAAGAATCAAGGCATGGAGGACGGCAAAGCCAAACGTCTCTTAGACAGACTTGAGAACATGGTAAATGAAGGTCAGACAGCTTCATTTTCAAATGAAAAGGTGACAGTAAATAAGTCAGATGTATTAGAGATAATTGAGGATCTCAGAAAGACTATAGATATAGAGTTAAAGCACTATCATGAGGTCACGGACAAGAGGGGCAAGATCATAAAGGATGCTAAGAAGGATGCGGAGGAGATCATCGTTGATGCAGAGCAGTCTGCGTCAAGAATAAGGATGAGTAAGCCAAATCCTATCGCACTCCAGAGAGAGGTGAGAAATCTTCCGAAGCAGGACAAGATGGCTCTCCGTACTGCAAATGAGATCTATGCATCAGCAATAATCTACACAAATGAAATGCTTATGGAGATCAATGAGACAGTCCGTAATGCATACAATATGATAAGCACAGAGACTGACAGGGTCCTTGATTCTCTGAGACAGAAGTCAGAGGTTATCGAGAAGGACAAGAATGAGCTTATGGAAGGTCTCATGGATATGAAGAAGCAGGAGAGATATGCGGATATCCTTGATATCAGCCAGCTCCTTGCAAATGAGCTTTACTACGAGAAGAACAAGATCAAGGAAGCGGAGAAGAGAGAGCCTGTTGATGAGTCAGAGATGGTCCAGTGGGAGTTCGACTTTGACGAGAAAGCAGAAAATCCTATAAGGGTCAAGGCTTCAAGGGAGCCTGTAAGAATACCGGCAAGTGAAGAGGATAAGCAGGAAGACAATACGGTGGTTGACTCCGCATTTCAGGTTGCAAATGAAATCTTAAAAGAAAAGAATAAAAAGGGCAGAGCTGCCATAAGTATGGATAGGACACCTGTGAAATTACAGGAAGAGATCACTGACGAGGCTGTTGAGAACATGCCTTTAAAGGCAAGGAAGAGACAGAAGCCGGAGGTAAGGATCAGCGGCGGCGATGTGGGCGGTGATTTTGACGGTCCATTTGATGACGGAGTTGTAGGATAGGTAACTTAAGGTCTGCCGGAAAACACTTTATGACATTTTAAAGGGGAAATATGTGCACTATAAGGGCAAATCGCAAGAATTGCGTTGCCTGAAACCACGGGGTATAGTATAATGTGGATGTGTCGAAAAAAAGATACGGAAAATTATCAACTATATATTGTAAGGGTGACATATCAGTTATTTGCAGAGAGCAAAAATAAATAAGACTGATATCCAGTAGGAGGTATAACATGGGAATTTTAAAGAGATTTAAGGACATTATGGCATCTAATATCAACGCATTACTTGATAAGGCAGAGGATCCTGAGAAGATGATCGATCAGTATCTCAGAGATATCCAGGAGGACTTAAGAAATGTTAAGTCAGAGACAGCTACAGTAATGGCTGAGGAGCAGAGATGTAAGAGACAGTTAGATGAGTGCGACGCAGAGATCGCCAAGATGCAGAATTATGCTGAGAAGGCACTTCTTGCAGGAAATGAAGCAGATGCCATGAAGTTCCTTGAGAAGAAGAACCAGCTCATCCAGAAGCAGGTTCCGTTACAGCAGGCATATGACGCTGCAGCAGCTAATTCAGCTAAGATGAAGCAGCTTCACGACAAGCTCACAAAGGATGTTCAGGATCTTAACAATAGAAGAGACGCTATCAAGGCTAAGGTACAGGTTGCCAAGACTCAGGAGAAGATGAACAAGATGATAGGAAGCGTCGGTGATTCATCAGCATCACTGGCTGCCTTCGACAGAATGGAAGCAAAGGCTAACTCAATGCTTGATAAGGCAAATGCCATGAGCGAGCTCAACTCAATGGGCGGAGATTCAATAGATGATCTTGCAAGCAAGTATGATGAGGCTCCGACAGCAGCAGTTTCAGATGAACTTGCAGCCCTTAAGGCTAAGATGGGATTGTCATAAGGCTATAGGCCCCAGTTACAATGATTGTGTCAAGTTTTCTATGAAAACTTGACATGTAGCGTCAGCCCTCGCCGTAGGCGATTTATTATGGGCTGATGTTCAATTTAGGAGGATTACAAATGGGTTTATTTTCAAATCAGTTTGCCAATGTAGTAGAATGGGAAGAGTACAGAGATGACGTCCTTTTCTGGAAATGGTCTAACAAGGAAATAAAGAAGGATTCAAAGCTTATAATAAAGCCCGGTCAGGACGCAATATTCCTGTACAACGGAGCTGTTGAAGGTATATTCACAGAATCAGGCAGCTATACAATAGAGTCACAGATCATACCGTTCCTGTCCACGCTTAAGGGATTTAAGTTTGGCTTTAATTCAGGAATGAGAGCCGAGGTATTATTTGTAAATACCAAAGAGTTCACCTGCAACTGGGGAACCAGTTCGCCGATAAGACTTCAGGCACAGGGACTTCCGGGAGGACTTCCTGTAAGATCAAACGGTAAGTACTCATTCAAGATCGATGATTACAATGTTCTTATTGAGAAGGTTGCCGGAGTTAAGAAGCAGTATCTTGTAGAGGATGTAAGAGGACGTATAAAGGGAATACTTGACGGACTTCTTATGAAGTGGATCAGCAAGGTTGGCGGCGATGTGTTCAACCTTATGGCACAGGCTACAGAGATCGCAAAGGGAATAAATGAAGACCTTGATATGGAGCTTCGTTCCATAGGTCTTGCAATGACAGATTTCCAGATCAGCGAATTTACATATCCTGAGAATATCACAAAGCGTGCCGATCAGGCAGCAGAGTACACAATGCTTGGTGATATGGGAAGATTTCAGCAGGTTAAGATGGTTGATGCCATGACAGCACCTGGCGGTGGCAATACTTCAATGGGCAATATGGCGAATAACATGGCTGGCTCAATGATGGGTATGCAGATGGGCATGATGATGGCTAACCAGATGGTAAATGGTGTGAATAACATGAACAATGCCGGGGGTAATGCGGTCGCAGGCAATGGAACAGCACCGAAGTTCTGTCCTAATTGCGGAGCAGCAACCAATGGAGCAAAGTTCTGTTCTAATTGTGGAAACAAGCTTATATAAATATGTGGACTGCATTGTTGTAGATATGCCATTTCACGGATTGCTATTTAACGATGTGTCATTGCAGATATAAATATGTTGAACAAAAAATTTCATATATACAGAACATATGTTTTACAAAATAAAGCCGTTGTGGTATCATATCCACAACGGCTTTATGCTGCTATGTAATGAAGACTATGACATCGTTATACTGCAGCAACCTTTGACAGAGGAAGCACCAGGTGTTGAAGACACATTTAAAATGGTGCTGACGAAATGCCGTTACCAAACAGGCAATTTTAATAACTTTTAGGAGAAAGATAATGGCAGGATTAAATGACATGCAGGATATTGCCTGCAGGCATGTAGACGGACCACTTCTGATTCTGGCAGGTGCAGGTTCAGGTAAGACGAGAGTTCTGACTCACAGAGTCGCAAGACTTATTTCAGAAGAGGGAGTAAGACCATATAATATATTAGCAATAACATTTACCAATAAAGCAGCAAGAGAAATGCGGGAACGAGTAAATGACATAGTTGGATACGGAGCAGAGCAGGTATGGGTTAGTACCTTCCATTCCATGTGCGTAAGGATACTCAGGAGATATGCCGACAGGATCGGCTATACCAATGAATTCGCAATTTATGATACAGACGATGAGAAGCGTGTCATAAAGGATATTATGAAGCAGTTCCAGATAGATCCAAAGAGATATCCGGAGAAAATGTTTATGGCCAAGATATCCGATGCAAAGGAAAAATACCTGAGTCCTGACGAGTTCGAGAGCGAACACGCAACGGAATTTGTCATGCGTAAGGTGGCAGACGTATACAGGGAATATCAGTCAAGGCTTAAGAGATATAATGCTATGGATTTTGATGACCTGATATTTAAGACCATCGAATTGTTTGAACATAATCCCGATGTGCTCTTTAATTACCAGGAACGTTTCAAGTACATAATGGTGGATGAGTATCAGGATACCAACCACACTCAGTTTCTGCTGGTGAAGCTTCTGGCTGCCAAGTACAAGAACCTTTGTGTAGTGGGTGATGATGATCAGTCCATATACAAATTCAGAGGTGCGAATATTACCAACATCCTGAATTTTGAGAATGAGTACCCTGACGCTAAGGTGGTAAAGCTTGAGCAGAATTACCGTTCCGTGGGCAATATCCTTAACGCGGCAAATGCAGTTATAAAGCACAACGAGGGCAGAAAGGACAAGGCTCTCTGGACTGACAAGCCTGAAGGAGACAAGTTGGAATTTAATGTGGCTGAGAATGAGTACGAGGAAGCTGAGAAGGTGGCATATCAGATACACAGGCTCTATTCTTCGGGAGTGGATTACAAGGACATTGCTATTCTCTACAGGACAAATGCCCAGTCCCGTATCATGGGTGAGAAGCTTGTCATGGCCAATATCCCTCACAAGGTTTACGGCGGTCAGAATTTTTATGACAGAAAGGAGATAAGAGACATCCTTTCTTATATGAAGGCAGTCAATAATCCGGATGACGATATTGCGGTAAAGAGAATTATAAATGTGCCAAGGCGGGGCATTGGGGACACAACAGTGGAGAAAGCGTCAGCATGGGCAGCAGAACACGAATGTAGTCTTATGGAGGCTCTCCGTCAGGCAAAGGAAATAGAAAGTCTCAAGAGGGCGGCGGCTAAGATAGGTACATTTGTAGAGCTTATGGATGGATTTCATGAGCTTATGTTGGAAAAAGAACCGTTAGAGAGTATATTTGACCGCATAATGGAAGATACTGGATATGAAGAGGAGCTTATAGCTGAGCATACCGAAGAGTCTATGGGAAGACTGGAGAACCTTGATGATTTAAGAAATAAGGTCATCCAGTTCTCAGAAGAGCATGAGGGTAAGGATGACGCAGGAAGCCTTTCGGCATTTCTTGAGGAGGTGGCGTTGGTTGCGGATATCGATAGCATGAGCGAGGACGAAAGCACGGTGAAGCTTATGACTCTCCACAGTGCCAAGGGTCTGGAGTTCCCATATGTATTTATAATAGGTATGGAAGAGCGTATATTCCCAAGTGGGATTGCCATTGACTCAGATGATCCGGACAATCTTGAGGAGGAGCGGAGACTTTGTTATGTAGGCATAACAAGAGCCATGAAGAAGCTGTACTTAAGTGCGGCGAAATGCAGGATGATGCACGGCTCCCATAGTTATAATGAAGTATCCCGGTTCATAAGGGAGATTCCACCTATGCTCTTTGAACACTCGGAGAGTGTATGGCGTGATGCCCGCCCGGCGGCAAATCCATTTAAAAATTCCTACAGCAGCTTCGGCGCCGACGGGGATTTTGACCATGGATATGGTGGAAGTGGTAGTTACGGTGGTGCCGGTGCCGGAGGTTATGGTTCCAGTCGCGGCGGTGCCGGTTCTTCTGGATACGGCAAGAAATATGGCAGCA
>ERZ779829.743-NODE-743-length-13577-cov-3.089188_pt1 | contig 13577 bp, 9 predicted proteins | sample MGYA00511562_ERZ779829 | MGnify/ENA primary metagenome ERZ779829 (study PRJEB29588, sample SAMEA2151677) | human gut metagenome | biome: human gut; feature: human-associated habitat; material: faeces | place: Denmark | collected 2008/2010 ... | reverse complement strand
AAAGGATGATCCATTATGAAACAGCCGATTTTAGCAATTTGTTATGATTTTGATAAAACATTATCTCCAGATGACATGCAGGCACAGGGGTATATACAATCTATAGATTATGAAATAGCAGAATTTTGGAAACAATCAAACCAATTAGCAACTGATAATGATATGGATCAGAATCTTGCTTATATGTATATGATGTCTAGTAAGTCAAGAGGAAAAGTTTTATTTACGAAAGAGACATTACGTAAAGATGGTAGTAGGGTACAATTGTTCCCGGGTGTGAAGACATGGTTTGATAGAATTAATGAATATGGTAAAAACAAGGGCGTTATAGTGGAACACTATATTATTTCATCTGGGCTAAAAGAGATGATTGAGGGAACTGAAGTGGCAGATAAGTTTAAAAAAATATATGCAAGTTCATTTTATTTTGACAAGGATGGGGTGGCGGTATGGCCAGCTCAGGTAGTTAATTATACTAATAAAACACAGTTCCTATTTAGAATAGAAAAAGGAGTACTTGATATAAATGATCAGGCTGTCAATTCATATTTTGAGCCTAATCAGTATCGTGTACCATTTAGAAATATGGTATACATAGGCGATAGTGATACAGATATTCCGTGTATGAAACTTGTAAATATCAATGGTGGTCATTCTATAGGAGTATATAATTCTGAAACTGAAGATAAGTCAAAGGTATTTAGAATGCTTGATGAAAATAGAATAAAATACTTTGCACCAGCGGACTATACGCAGGGGGCGGATTTAGAATGCTTAGTAAAAAAAATAATTGACAGAACAGTAGTTAATGAGACATTGGAAGATATTCACTTTGATTGCATAGAAAAGAAAATAAGCGAAACAAAAGACCAAAGTGAGGAAGATATTAAGAAAGAAGAACTAATAGATAAACTGGAAGATAGTTCGAGTTTTTCCAATACACATGCGATTATTGAACAGATGTCAGTAATTAAAGAATGGACAGAAGACCAAAAATATAAATTGTCTAAAATTGCACTTGAAAACAATCAGGTGACATACATCTTGAAAGATGCTGATGTTAAAGATTTTTATTGCATGATATGTGAGAATAATAATAGTAAAGAGGCTGAACGTATAAAAGAAATTATATACGAAACAGAGTAGGGGTGATACATATGTCTATGATATTCACAGAAGCTAATTATGAAAATTCAGTTATAGAATTATTTAGAAATGAATTAGGCTATGAATACGCTTATGGTCCGAATATTGAAAGGGATTTTCATAGTCCGTTATATGAAGAAGTATTAGAGGAGTCTCTGTATCGTTTGAACAAGGGGCTTCCTTCGGATGCTATTCAGGATGCCATGTTTAAGTTGAAGAACTTTGAAAATGGCGAACTGGTGCAGAAGAATGCAGTCTTTATGGATTATTTGCAGAATGGTATTCCAGTAAGATTTTTTGTTAAAGGAGAAGAGCGTTCTTCGATAGTGTATCTTGTTGACTATAAAAATCCAGACAATAACTCCTTTATTGTAGCTAATCAATGGACATTTATTGAAAATAGCAATAAACGCCCTGATGTTATTTTGTTTTTAAATGGGCTTCCTGTTGTTTTAGTTGAACTTAAATCTCCATCTCGTGAAGAAACAGACGCTTCTGAAGCATACAGACAGCTTCGTAATTATATGCAGGAAATCCCATCTATGTTTATTTATAACGCTATTTGTGTTATGAGTGACCAACTTACTTCTAGGGCTGGTACAATTACTTCTGGTGAAGATCGATTTATGGATTGGAAAACTAAAGATGGAAGTTATGAAAATACTCAATATGCGCAGTTTGATACTTTCTTTGAGGGAATGTTTGAAAAGAAAAGATTGCTTGATATTATAAAAAACTTCATTTGCTTTTCAAATGAAGGGATAAATAGTTTTAAGATACTTGCAGGGTATCATCAATATTTTGCTGTTCGTAAGGCTATTGTATCAACGCAGAAGGCTACTGTTACTGATGGTAAAGGTGGCGTTTTTTGGCATACTCAGGGTAGTGGAAAGTCTTTATCCATGGTTTTCTATGCCCATTTATTGCAAGAAGCTTTAGATAGCCCGACTATTGTTGTGCTTACGGACAGAAATGATCTTGATGACCAGTTGTATGGTCAGTTTGCTAAATGTAAAGATTTCTTGAGACAAGAACCGGTGCATGCCGAGAGTAGAGAACACTTGAGGACTTGGCTGGCTGGAAGACAGGCAAATGGCATTATCTTTACAACAATGCAGAAATTTGAAGAGTCCTTTGATGAACTTTCAGATAGACGAAATATAGTCGTTATGGCGGATGAAGCCCATCGAGGACAGTATGGATTGGCAGAAAAGATTAAGATAACAAAGAATGAAGATGGAGAAGAAGTCGCAAAAAGAGTAGTAGGTACAGCACGTATTATTCGTAACAGTTTACCGAATGCAACCTATATTGGATTTACTGGCACTCCTATATCATCAGCAGATAGAAGCACTCGTGAGGTCTTTGGAAATTATATTGATATATATGATATGACACAGGCTGTTGAGGATGGAGCAACGAGACCTGTTTATTATGAGAGCCGAGTTATCAAGTTGAATCTTGATGAGGACACGTTGAAATTGATGGACGCGGAATATGATGTGATGGCTGCAAATGCTGACGCGGAAGTCATTGAAAAGAGTAAGCGCCAACTTGGACAGATGGAGGCTATTCTTGGTAATGATCAGACTATTAATTCTCTGGTATGTGATATTCTTGACCATTACGAAAACAATCGTGAGAATTTGCTTACCGGTAAAGCGATGATAGTTGCTTATTCAAGACCGATAGCAATGAAGATTTACAAAAAAATATTAGAACTTCGTCCGGCATGGACGGAAAAAGTCGGAGTTGTTATGACATCTGGTAATAATGATCCTGAGGAATGGAGAGAAATTATCGGCAACAAACAGCACAAAGACGAATTGGCAAAAAAGTTTAAGGATAACAATAGCCCTATGAAAATAGCCATAGTTGTTGATATGTGGCTCACGGGATTTGACGTTCCTTCATTGGCTACAATGTATGTTTATAAACCGATGGCTGGACATAATCTTATGCAGGCTATTGCTCGTGTAAATCGAGTATTCAAGGATAAGGAAGGTGGGCTTGTCGTTGACTATGTAGGTATAGCGTCTGCCTTGAAACAGGCAATGAATGATTATACAACCCGTGATAAAAAGAATTATGGAGATACGGATGTTGCGAAGGTGGCATATCCTAAATTTCTTGAAAAATTATCTGTCTGCAGAGATTTGTTTTATGGATATGATTATTCAATGTTTAAAACTGGTTCTGATCTTGAACGTGCAAAAACAATTAGTGGAGCCGTAAACTTTATAATAGCAAGGAACAAGGAAGAAGAAAAAACTTCTTTTATTAAAGAGTCTCTAATGCTTCACCAGGCACTTTCACTTTGTTCTTCTCTTGTTGATGAAGAAATGCGATTTGAAGCGGCATTTTTTGAATCTGTCAGAGTTCTTGTGGGAAGATTAATGAATGCCGGAACCGGTAAGAAGATTTCGTTGCCTGAAATAAATGCAAGAATTAATCAACTTTTAAAGCAAAGTATAAAGAGTGACGGTGTAATTAATTTGTTCTCAGACGTTAAGGAGGAATTTTCACTTTTTGATCCGAAGTTTCTTGAAGAAATTTCGAAGATGAAAGAGAAAAATCTTGCAGTAGAGCTCCTTAAAAAGCTGATTGCTGAGCAGGTACATATTTATAAAAGGACTAATGTTGTCAAATCTGAAAAGTTTAGTGAACTCATTCATGAGGCAATGAACAGGTACCTTAATGGTATGCTTACGAATGAGCAGGTTATCGAAGAACTTCTTAACCTTGCCAAACAGATTGCAGCAGCACAAAAAGAGGGCGAACAGTTAGGACTTACAGCCGACGAATTGGCTTTCTATGATGCACTTACGAAGCCACAGGCCATTAAGGACTTCTATGAAAATGAAGAATTAATTGCTATAACGAAAGAGCTTGCCGAAACCCTCAGAAAAAATAAAACCATCGACTGGCAAAAGAGGGAGTCAGCAAGAGCAAAAATGCGCATGCTTATAAAGAAACTGCTGAAAAAACATAAATATCCACCTGAAGGCATGGAAGATGCGGTTCAGACAGTTATGACACAGTGTGAACTTTGGACAGATAATAATGATATGGAGGAGGAAAAGGTTATCAACTTTCGAGATAAATCCATATCGTATACTGAATCAAATTATTCGTCAAAAATGGTTGCTGAGGGTGCAGCAACTTATAAAATAAGGAAATAAAAGAAAGAAGGATATAATGAAAAGTTATTCTTTGGCAGAGGAATGTAATAAGATATTTAATTTTTGGAAATTAGAAGAGTATTTTACACCATCGGATTATCCGGAATTGGTTTTAGTAATAAAAGAGGGAAAAAAAGATATTCCATTTGATGCATATTACAATGATTACAGTATCAGAAGTTTGCCATTAAAAAGATACAAGGCTCATAATGAGTATTTGAGTCAGAAAAATAAATCTGATGAGAGGTTATATAATCGAGCAAATATTTATTGTGGCTGTTATAGAACTAAAGATTTTGTTGAAAAAATGGCTGAAAAGTGCAAATTAGATATGGAGAAATATGCGGAGATAAATGAATTAACAGGACGGTTTTATGCTTTTTCTGTTCAGATAGATTTAGATGGAAAAATTACAGAAGAAGGCGTGCAAGTCAGTCCGTTCTTTTATGCTGTACTTTGTATGATAAAAGCCGAGGGCATAAATGTTAATATTATGCAAGAGAATATATGGAAGCTAAATGAAGAAGTAAATGAGATACTTAAACAAAATAATGTACAAATATTGCAGTTTACAGATGTAACAATAGTAAAAAATATTATATTTGATAAACTGAGAATTGAGTCTGAAAGTGAAGTTGGGCTAAAAAGTGCTTCGGATAAAGTATATGCATGTAAAGGTTTAAAAAAAGAAGATGAAACAAGTGACTTTACCAGTTTTTATTTGGACGAAATAGAAAATGTTCAAAAGAACTATAAGAATAATGAGAATTTGATAAAATATACCACCTCATTATTGGCAGGAAATCAAAAAAAGATAATGATAGACAGTGATGTTTGTTCCATGAAAAAATGGTTAGAAGTAGATAGATTTCCAATGGGAAAATATCCATCAAAGTTTTCTCCGACATTAATGCAGCAAATAGCTATAAACATAGCTATATCAGAAAACGATAGAAAGGAAAAAATATTTTCAGTAAATGGACCACCAGGAACGGGAAAAACAACTCTTTTGAAAGAAATCATTGCTTCAAATGTTGTCCAATTAGCAGAAGTTTTAATTAAATATGGAATTAGTGGTAGTAATTTTGTTTCTAGGAAAGTTGAATCCGCATCAAATGCTAGTTATACAGAAAAATATTATGAAATACCAGAGGAAATCGCAAAATATGGAATTATTGTAGTATCAAATAATAATGGAGCTGTGGAAAATGTCACGCTGGATTTACCGAAATCGGGTGATATGGAAAAAGATAAAACTTGGACATATTACTTTGACAGAAAGATAAATAAAGAGGTGTATTTTTCTGCAGTGGCGGATAAACTTTTGGGTAAAGAAGGCGGTGCATGGGGATTAATATCAGCTCGTATGGGAAGAAAATCCTATGTTACTGAAGTTTTAGAATCTTGTATATTCGCAAAAAAAAATGATGCATCGAATAAAGTGACATTAGATCTGGCAAGCGAAGATAGTATTTCATGGGATAAGGCTGTTTATAAGTTTAATGAAGCTAAAAGAAGAGTTTTGTCATTAAGAGGGGGGATAAAAAAAGACCAGAAACTCCTGGATGATTTTTATAAAGAAAGAGAAAGTTTAGAGAAGAGTAAATTGGATTTGAAACAGTTACTTATAACAAAGGAACAATTAAGTATAAAGTTAAATGAGGTGAGAAAGGAATTAGAAAGCAATGAAAATGAAACTTTAGAGCAGGAAGGGGAAATTAAGTATATTAAGGCACGTAGCTCTATTTTTAAGAAGCTATTTATTCTTTTAGGGATAGGGAAAATAGGTAGGCATGTTGTTGAAAAACAAAAACATGTTGATGAGTTAATATTTAAGCACGAAGATATTACACATAGATATAGTTTGGCTTCGAGAGATATAGAAGATATATGCAAAAAAATTGAAAAACAATATAATATAATTGCGACTTTAACAAAGAAAGTACAGATATTTGAAGAAAAAATATATGGAAATATTGAATCGTTGAAAAATAAATATAAAAATAATTTGGCGGATAGAGATTTTTATAAAAATATTAAAGCATCTGAGGAAGCGCAAAATGCGTGCCCATGGACATTCGAGGAATATGATATGGCTAGGGAAGCGTTGTTTTACGCTTCGTTACAAGTGCGAAAAGCGTTTATCTTGGAATCATCATTTATAAGAAGAAATTTGTTTGTATATGAAGCATATAACAACGGAAAATATACAATAGCAGAAAAACGGCAGATGTTTCCGCATTTGTTTAATTCATTGTCTATAGTTATACCCGTGTTGTCTTCTACGTTTGCTTCGGTGGGAAGATTCTTAAAATATGCTGGTAATATGAGCTTAGGCATGCTTATCATTGACGAATCCGGACAGGCAGTCCCACAGTCTGCTTTAGGAGCCATTTACAGAACAAGACGAGCAGTTGTCGTGGGAGATCCATTACAAGTAGAGCCTGTTGTAACAATTCCTAAAGTGCTAATCGACATACTTGCTGATAGTACTGGTGTAGCAAAAGAGTATAAGGTTATTGAAAATTCAGCTCAGACTTTCGCTGACAATATGAATGAGTTTAACGGTATGATTGGGAAACGCCAGGTTGGTTGTCCGTTGGTTGTTCACAGAAGGTGCATAGAACCAATGTTTTCTATTTCAAATTTGATTTCATATGACAATAGAATGTTTAATAAAACAAACAAGAAGGAGGAATATTTGAAACCAGAAAATCCATTTTTGATAAAAAAATCTGGATGGATTAATGTTGAAGGGGGAGAAAATGGTGGTAAAGATCATTTTGTGAAAAACCAAGCAGAGAGAGTATGCCAATTAATGGAAGATGCAGTACATATATATTCAGATTTGTTTGAGACAGATGATAAGATTTTTATAATTACACCTTTTAGAACAGTTGCAGAATCAATGCGTAAGTATATGATTAGCTACTTTTCAGTAAAAGGATATGATAAGGAAATCTTGTCAAAGTGGACGAAAAATTGTGTTGGTACAGTGCATACTTTTCAAGGAAAAGACGCAAATGAGGTGTTTTTGGTATTAGGTTGTTCAAATAAAAGTGAAGGTGCAATGAATTGGGTGGCAAAGAAAGCTAATATACTTAATGTTGCATGCACCAGAGCAAAATATAGAATAGCATTTATTGGTAATATAAATGATTGGAAAAATAGAAGGTACTTTAGAGAGTTTATTCCGAATTTAATTGATATAGTACATGTGTAAAATATAAACAATATGGAGTTAAAGAAAGGAGATAAATTGTTTGGGCTTATATTTGATTTGATAACTGAGCCATTAGGATTACCAATTGAATGGTACTATGAATGGATTATTCTATTAGCTATTGGCGAGATAGCATATCGGGTGGCATACGATAAGGTGGGTATCATATATCATAGTGGAGCTATATCTGGAAAGATAGCGGGTTCATTTGTTCATTGGATAATTCGGATTGGCATATTCGGAGCAATGTGGGCGATAGCATATATGGGGATTTTGATTAGTAAATTTGTTATGGTACACAAAACACAATCCATTATAGGCATATGCAGTATTGTGGGCGGCGTGATAACTGTGAAATTAATTGCCTGGACTAAAAAAAGAAATAAATTAGTTACAGCGTCAGTGAAAATTGAAGATAATGATAAATAGTAAAATGTCGTATGAATAGAGAAAGTTGGTGAATATATGAAAGAAAAGGAGCATCAATCCGTAGAGTGGAAGGAATCATGGCAGGATGAATACCTAAAATGGATTTGCGGATATGCCAATGCTTATGGCGGAACAATATATATAGGTATGGATGACGATGGGAAGGTTGTAGGTATTGATAATGCAAGAGATTTATTAGATCGAATCCCCAATAAGATTACTGATACAATGGGAATTATTGCAGATGTAAATTTGTTATATAAAGGCAAACTTGAGTATTTGCAGATAATAGTTGATAAGTATTCATCTTTAATAAGTTTTCGTGGAAAATATTATTATCGCTCTGGTAGTACCATGCGCGAGGTTACTGGAAAGGAATTGGAAAGAGCTTTGTTAAAAGCATAGGGAAGAACATGGGATGGTGTGCCATTGCCAAAGCTATCGGTGAGGGATTTAAAACATGATGCAATACAGTTGTTTAAGGACAAAGCTGTAAAACGTGGCAGACTAACGAAAGAGGAAGTAAGTGTGCCAGATGATATATTATTGGATAACTTACATCTGATTGATGAGGATGGATACTTAGTAAGGGCGGCAATGCTGGCCTTTTATAATGATCCAGAAAAGTGGGTTGCCGGTTCTTATATTAAAATTGGTTGTTTTGGAAAATCGGATTCGGATTTGTTATATCAGGATGAAGTACATGGTCCGTTAATTGAACAGGTAGATAAGACTGTAGAGTTAGTTTATACAAAATATATGAAGGCTCGTATTGATTATGAGGGAGTTCAGCGAATTGAACAGTTTATGTTTCACAAGGATGCATTCCGTGAAATTTTGCTGAATGCCATTGTTCATAAGGATTACAGCAGTTGCAATCCTATCCAGATTAGCGTTTATGAGGATAAGATGTACATTTGGAACGATGGCGAAATGCCTCCTAATCTTAATTCGACAGAGAAGTTGTTTATGAAGCATTCTTCAAGGCCGTTTAATCCAAAACTAGCGGAGGTATTCTTTAAAAGCGGTATGATTGAGGCATGGGGAAGAAGTTTCGAGAAGATTAGAGAAGCTTGTGTACTATATCATGGACATTTGCCGGAATATGAGATTAATGAGGTGGGGATTATGGTTCTGTGTAAGGCTTGTGATAGGTATTTGGAGTTGATTAGAGATAATGATCAATATCCTAACCAACATCCTAACCAAAATGGTCAGGATATGGACAAGCTAATTGCTGATTTTTGTAGAGAGCCGAAATCTGTTCAAGAAATAATGGACGAATTTGAATTAGATAGTAGGACGAGTTTCAGAAGAAAGTATTTAACGCCTATGTTGAAAAATGGCGTGTTGAAGATGACTATACCAGAAAAACCATCAAGTAAGAAGCAGAAGTATTTTTCGTAAGAGAATATCCAGACCAGCATCTTAACCAATATGGTTAGGAAGAGTATACAAGAATTTGGAGAGAAGGTGAAGTAATGTCATATATTGTGAAATCTTCGGAAAAAACAAGAAAATCGGGAGCTGAAACAGAAACAAAGGCATTATTATATCTAATGAATTTGAGAAAAGATAGTGAAGAGATATACTATTTTATTGTTGATTTTTTTAATGATTTGACTGGTATGGATGCATTTTCTGACAAGTTATGGGATATACAGTCAAAAGGAGCAAAAGGAAATTCGCCAAAGGCAATAGGAAAAGAGTTAGTAACATTGTTTAAAAATTATATGTGTGATTTTGATTTCGCGGATTACATATTATTTGTTGGTGGTGTTTCTAATACCGTAAGAATTGATGATGAAAGTAATTCGTTTGGTATTGAAAATGTGAATTCCGGTGCATTACAGAAGATGATAGAGGGATTAAAAGAAGAAGCTAAAGAAAAAGAGTATATTGATGATAAGGATATTACGGATACAAATATTTCAGATTTCTTGAAAAAAGTAAGATTTGTAGTTGACGATAGAAAACCTAGTGAATATGTGAAGGCTATTATAAAAGATCATCCGGGATTAGTGCCAGAAGAAAAAGTTTTGGATGCAATATTTAATGAGATTCGTGACAAGCAAGCTAGTAAAAAGAATGTACAGGCTGTGGAGGGGGTCGTAATAGAAACGAAGGATGAAGCGTTAAGATATTTCCGACATCTTACTGCGGCGGATGTACGTTTGTTAGCATTACAGAGGATAATTAATAGAAATCCTGTGGGTCAAGGGATTCCAATGTCCTTTATGCCTATATTGAGAACTTGTCCGCCAGAGCACGAGAAAGATTTTATACAAGAGTGTCAAACGGCATTGTCAAAAGCATTGTTTAATAAGAATTCAGCGGAAACATTTTGGGCATTATTGGAGGAAGTGTATGGTATTATATTAAAGAATCCATTACTAGACGTGAATGGGATATTTAATCAGATGGATAAAGAAATCAAAAAGAATGCGAGAGATTTTGATGTATTATCATTAAAATATTTTATCGCGCAAGTAAAGGATGGTGTACAAGGATGATTATTAAGAAAATTGCAGTCGGAAATAGTACAGAAGCGTTCGTGGAAGATGGTTTTACAGATGGGTTAAATATTATTTCTAGCGATGATAATAATAAAGGAAAAACAATTGTCATGCAATCTATGATGTATGCAATTGGCAATGAGCCCACTTTTCCTACAACATTTGATTACAAAAAATATTATTATTACATAGAATTTGAAGAAAATAATAAATTTTACAGAGTATGTAGATATGGTGAAAATTTTGCTCTTATAGAGGGGAAAACATTATTGTTATTTGATAATGTGTCAGAATTAAAGAGGTATTGGACGAAGCACATTTTTAAATTGCCAGAGATTGTTAAGAATCAAATTTCGAAGATTGTGGATCCGGTATTATTTTTTCAACTATTTTTTGTTGGTCAGGATAAAAAAGATACTTCTAATATTTCGCATTCGGGACTGTATAATAAAAAAGATTTTGAAGAAATGATATACAGTATTTTAGACTTGAGTGGATATAAATTAGACTTAGAAGAGATTGAGCAAATAAAGGCACAATTGACTGATCTAAAAGATGAAAAGAAACTATTATTGAAACAACATAAAATTCTTTCGTCAAAGAAAGCACCGGTTCAATATTTGAGTGCGGTAAGTGATCGATCAGCGTTTGAAAATAAAGTAGAACAAATGGACAAAATTAATGCGAAGATAACAGAGCTTCGCAAGGCAAGAAATTTGGCAGCAAACAGAAAATCAAAATGGGAAAATACGATTAAAGAATTAAAATCTCTTAACAGAAATATTGATGTTGGAGAACTGAAGTGTATGGATTGCGATTCAAAAAATATTGCATATGCAACTTCGACTAAAAGAACTGCATATGTATTTGATGTATCTACCGTCGAAATGCGGAATGATATTATTAACTCGATATATGAAAAAATCGAGTCTTACGATGAAGAAATAGAAAAATATGATATCGCTATTTCAAACGAACAAGAGAAATTGCGTCTTATGATGAATGATGAGGAGATAACATTAGAAGCACTTATAGAGTTGAAAGAGCAGATTTTCTCTGCATCTGATGCAGAATTACGAATTATAGAAATAGAACAAGAGATTAAATCATTGCAAAGCAAATTGAGTGTTTCAGAAATTTCATCAGAAGAAAATAAGAATAAGAGAGAAGCTGTAATAAATGTAATATTGAATGAGATGAACGCATTATATAAAGCTATTGATCCTAACGGAAATTTGGTGTTTGAGGGATTATTTACAAAAAAGGATGAAGTCTTTTCAGGAAGTGAAGCCACTATTTTTCATGTGGTCAAAATGTATGCACTTCAAAAAGTGTTGGGACATAATTGGCCTATTATAATTGATTCATTTAGAGCGGAGGATTTATCGACAGGTAAGGAAAAGTCTGTTATCGAAAAATACAAGGAATTAGACAATCAGGTAATCTTCACAACTACTCTTAAGGATGAAGAAATGGGAAAATATGATAATTGTCTGGAAATTAATCATATTGATTATAAGGAACATGCTCCTAGTAAAATGTTATCATCAGAGTATTGTGAGTATTTTGAACAACTTGTGGCCGATTTTGGATTTGTAATGAAATAAAATTAAGATAAGAGTGGAATTTTGATAATATATTACTATACTGGAATTCAAGCTCATTTTAACGAATGTAACATTATGCTTTAGGGAAAGTGCACTAATGATAGTCTGGATACAATTCCGCTATATAACGAAATAATAACAGTGGGAGGAAACTTAAAGGTGTTAAGTGTTAATTTAAATGTGGCACAAAAATTTATTTTGACATGTAAAGCATAATGGGGTTAAGAGCTTGTGAGTTTTCCTTGTGGTGCGCTTTACAAAATGAGATTATTAAAGGAATTTGTTGGTGAGAACTTTTGCAACTAAATTAATAAACTGCAAAAACCTATTAAAATGGACTACTATGCAAGGGAATAGTGTCATATGCATTTAAAAATATTATATAAAACTTGGACGGAAGATAATGTGATGCGGAATAAAAACAATTGATACAAGTAGTTGCAGGAAAAGGAGACCCAAACCATGATCAAACAAATAAAAACAGGACAACAAATTTTTTCAAGAAAAGCAAAGCAAGCGACGGAGGCTGACAAGCAGGTTGTTACGGATATGCTTGACACCTTGCGGGCGAATAGGGAGCGGTGCGTTGGCATGGCGGCGAACATGATCGGAGTGAACAAGGCGGTGATTGTTGTGGCTGCGGGACCATTTCAATTTGCAATGATCAATCCGGTGATCACGAAGAAGAGTGGTGAATATCGGACGGAAGAAGGCTGCCTTTCCCTTAATGGAGTCAGACAGTGCACACGATATAAGGAAATAGAGGTAGACTACCTTGACAGCAATTTTAAACCGCAGCACAGTGCTTACAGTGGATATGTGGCGCAGATAATACAACATGAGATAGATCATTGTAATGGAATAATTATTTGATGGGGTGACAATTAAGGTTTATTACAGCATAATAGTTACCGCGGATAATTACCACAGGTAATCATTGCAAATGATAATTGCAATATATTATTAATTTGACAGATAATTGTCAAAGACAATGATTTGTACCAATAATCAATTTGAAAGAATATTTATCATAAATAATTGCAAGTATGATTATCAGGAATAAGAAACTACTACAAAAATATAGATACTATAGCTTGAACTCACAATTTCAAATAAGCGGAAAGGCAAATAAATCTTCGCTCACACAATAAACACAAAACATGAAAGGATGATACACATTGGATAAGGAAAAGACGGATTTTACCCAGGGGAATATACTTGGAAAATCAATACAGTTTATGCTGCCGGAGCTGCCATTGCAACAGTATTTGCCCAGACGGTAAGTGTAGTGTGTGCCCTGGCCATTCTGCTTAATAGAAATAAGGTGTTTAGGATAACAAGGGAAGATCTCAGGATAAACAGCCGAACAGACGGTGCAGAGGATAAAGACAAGTGATCACAAGTTCATAGCTGTTATCCTGATAATGGCACTGGCATTTATCTGTATCTGCTCCCACAGTGACTATGCAGACTG
>ERZ779829.717-NODE-717-length-13896-cov-4.778629_pt1 | contig 13896 bp, 14 predicted proteins | sample MGYA00511562_ERZ779829 | MGnify/ENA primary metagenome ERZ779829 (study PRJEB29588, sample SAMEA2151677) | human gut metagenome | biome: human gut; feature: human-associated habitat; material: faeces | place: Denmark | collected 2008/2010 ... | reverse complement strand
ATCTCCGTAGTTGGAGCTGATCGCCGCTTCAATCGCTTTGCGGCATTCCACGTTTGCGGCGAGAGAAGCACGATATGACTCCAGCTCACCGGCTTCATAGGCGTAATTCGCTGTCTCGCGGTAAATGGGGACTTCCGACATCGGTTTTGCGGGGGCTTCGGCTTCCTTCTCTGCGGACTGTGCTTTTTCTGCCAGCAGCACCTTGAGCTTGGCGTCAATGCCCTCGATCATCTCAGCCGCCGTCTTGCGGATGGTGTCCAGAGAGCTTTTCAGTTCCTTGGTTTCCTTACCGGATGACCAACCGGCGATGTAGCCGAAGGAGTAGTCCGAGGTTTCAATGCCGTAACGCTGGCAGACGGTGTAGGCTACGCTTTCCGCTTCAACCTCCTTGGTGTGCCGATCCTTCTTATCTTCTGGCGCGGCTTTCTCATCCGGCTTGACGGCGTGGAGCTTTGCGTGGGCGATCTCGTGAATGGCGGTTTTGACCGTCTGGATTTCGCTCATGCCCTCCTGAATGGCAATGCGGCTTTCAACCGGCGAGAAGAATCCCTTTGCACCGCCCGGAATGTCCTCAAAGGAAATAGGGACGGGAGATTCCTGCCTGAGCGCGTCGAAGAACGCCTCGTAGTTTTCGACGGTGCCTTTCAGCTCATCGACGATAATGTCCGGAAGCTCCTTGCCGTCCGTCTGGGAAACATCAAAGACACTTACCACCTTGAAGGCAGGACGCAGGACCTCAACCATTTCCGTGACAGCCTTCCCATCTGCGCCGATCACCGGCTTCTGCGTCGCGGGGTCAATCTTCTCACGCTCTTCCTGCGCCTTGTACGGCGCGGGTGCAAGAATCTTGATGCCCTTTTCGCCCTTCATGACCTGACGGTCAAAGTTGCGCTGCCACGAGGTATAACCGGCAACATAGGTTGCCTCCGGCTTCTGCATCGCAATGAGCAGCGTGTTGTTGAAGGAATAGTTGTAGAACTTGGACATCGTGCGGAGATATTCCTTGAACCGCTCGGATTCAAAAAGCTCCTTGATGCCCTGTTCCAGCTTGTCCGTGATTTCGCGGACTTGCTGTGCATTTTTGTTTTCAGCCATCTCAAACCTCCATTTCTTATTTGCTTTTGGGCGAAGAAAACCCCGTCTGGGATTTGCTCAGTAAACGAGCCTTTACCTCAGACGGGGTTTCTCTGCGCGTCATCCGACGATGGAAGATGTTATCCTCGTTCTCCCATTCAATCAGCCGGTCAAACATCTCCGGGTGATTTGTGATTATGTGCAGCAGTTCTTTGTCACTTGCGTTGGGACAGAACCAGCAGCCGTTTCTTCGGCAGTGAGCGTAGATTGGGGAAAGCAGCCCGTGTTCCTGACAGAGCTTGTAGGCGTCCGCCTCGGTCATACCGTATTTGGCAAGCAGACTGACCTTCGTTATTCCATCCAGACGAGCAAGGCGTTTTGGCTCATCCTCCGCGATGCCGACATAGCTCACAGTGTCCGGCGAGAGTGCGGCATTGTACTTGCGGACTGGCGGGATTTTGCAGTCCCGATTGACCGCGCACATCCCGGCCCACGCAAAACCGCGAACCTCGCCCTTGTGCGGTCCGCGGGTGATGACATGATGGAACACCTCATCGTAGGTCTTGTCCGCATGGAGAATGGTGAACTTGATGCCCAGCTCCTTTTCGCAGAAGGGCTTGAGCCGGTCATAAATGAAGTCCCGGTGTTCCGGGACTTCGCCGCTTGTGTTTTTGTCGAACATGACCTCACTGAAAACCGCCTCGTCCAGCGGCTCATTGTGCTGTGCAGCCAGCAGGAGCGTCGCTACGCTGTCTTTGCCTCCGCTGCATGAAGCAACATACTTTGGGCGGGTCATCGATCAAACTCCATCTTGAAGCTGACGTATTTGCCGCCGCTGTCATCCAGCCGGATCACCGCATCGTAGAGCTGAGGCTTCTTCGGCGTGTAAAGCCCGGTCACTCGGCACCAGCCCTTGTCCAGCAGCTCTTTTGCAATCTTCTTGGTCAGCTTCTTTTTCTTGCTGGAAAAGAACTTATTGTCTTCCCACAGGCAGAAGGAGCATTCCTTGTTCGAGCAGTAGAAATTGCCCTTGCCGACATAGACCGGAGAGCCGCAGCGGGGACATTTGCCGATTTCCTCCTTGCCTGTGCCGAAACGCTGGGCTTCGGCATCGGAGAGAAACGGGTAGGCTTTCACGAGATCCCCGGTCATCCGGACAATGCCGCTGAGGAATGCGTCTGCATCCGCATTGCCGCGCTCAATCTCCATGAGCGTGTTTTCCCATTCCGCCGTCATTGCGGGAGAGGTGATCTGTTCCGGCAGGACGCAGACAAGGTTGCAGCCGTCCTTTGTGGGAATGAGGGATTTGCCTTTACGCTCTGCAAAGCCGGATTTCACCAGCTTTTCAATGATACCGGCGCGGGTCGCGGGAGTGCCGAGACCTTTCTTCTCGGTGTCATCGTCAAACTGATCGTTTCCGGCAGTCTCCATTGCAGACAGGAGCGTGTCTTCCGTGTACTGCTTCGGGGGCGTTGTGAAGTGTTCTGTGACGCTGGCGGACACGCTATCCAGAACATCGCCCTCGTAGACTTCGGGCAGGGACTTCACTGGATCGTCCTTTTCCTTCGTCTTGAGGGAAGCCTTGAACAGCTCTTCGATGGCTTTCCATCCGTTTTGAACGACGGTCTTCCCCTTGGTTTTGAACGCATAGCCCTCGCAGGAGAGCGTGATCTGCGTCTCTGCGTAGGTATGCTTCTCGCCGGTCGCACACAGAAGGCGCATTCCGACAAGATTGAGGATTTTCTGCTCCGACTGAGGAAGCGCGAAAACATCCTGCTTTTCAAGCTGGACGGTCGGGAGAATGGCATGGTGATCTGTGACCTTGCTGTTGTCGGTTACGCGGGCAATGTCCGGAGTGATTGAAACGCCGGAAAAAAGCGGAAGCTGGCGGCAGACGATGGAAATGACCTGACGGGCGGTGTCCTCCATATCATCCGTGATGAACTGACTGTCCGTGCGCGGATAGGTCAGTAGCTTCTTTTCGTAGAGCGTCTGAACGAGATCGAGCGTCTGCTGGGCAGTGAAACCGTAGTATCGGTTTGCCTCGCGCTGCAAGGTGGTCAGATCATAGAGCTTCGGAGGATTGACGGTTTTCGTCTCCCGCTTGAGAGAAGAAACGACGGCTTGCTTTTTCTCGCAAGCCGCCGCAATTCTTTTTGCTTCCTCTTCGGTTTTGACCTTTTCCAGATCGGCGGTCAGATCGCCCTTGCCGACGTGGACGTTGAAATACTTCTCCTTCTGGAACGTGGAGATTTTCCCGTCACGCTCCACCAGCATTGCAAGGGTCGGCGTCTGGACGCGCCCGACCACCAGCTTCTTGTGATAGAGCGTGGTAAACAGGCGGGTGCCGTTGATACCGACAATCCAGTCTGCCTTCGAGCGGCTGAGTGCCGCTTCATAGAGACGGTCATATTCCTTGCCGTCCCGGAGATGGTTGAAGCCTTCGCGGATGGCGGAGTCCTCCAATGAGCTGATCCACAGACGCTTGAAGGGCTTGGTGCATCCGGCTTTGTCGTAGACCAGCCGGAAGATCAGCTCACCCTCGCGCCCTGCATCGGTTGCGCAGACCAGTTCGGTGATGCGCTTGTCCTTCATGAGAGAGGACAGCACCTTGAACTGCTGTGCTTTGTCCTTCGTGACCTCAAACATCCAGCTTTCCGGAACAATGGGCAGATCGTCATACCGCCACTTGGCATACCGCTCATCGTAGGAGCTGGCATCTGCCAGCTCCACCAGATGACCGAAGCACCACGAAACGATGTAATTTCCGCCCTCCATGTAGCCGTCCTTACGGGACGTTGCGCCCAACACCTTTGCGATGGACTGGGCAACGCTGGGCTTTTCAGCAATGACTAAGATCAATCTTCATCACCATCCGTTTCAGTATCCTCCGCGATCTGTGGCTCTGCATCCTCGTTGATGTACGGCTCTTCCTCGTAGCCTTCATCGTCGAAGAAGTCCATATCCTCATCCTTGGGCTTTCTGCCCTTGACGAACTTGATGTAGTAATAAGCTGCACCCGCAGCACCGGCAAGGGCAAAGATGACGAGGATCATGCCGACGTTGGACTTCTTTTCGGGCTTGGGTGCGGGGACATCAGTTTCCGCATCATTATCCGGCTCAGGTGTGACGGGGGCTGTGCCGGTGCATTCGTTCATGTTGGTCTTGCAGACCGGGCAGTCGGTGTTGACCTGACCGGCAGCACATTTCTCTTTGCAATTACAGGTGGTCAGCGCAGCCGCAGTGTCTTCATCCAGCAGCGCAAGCAGATCGCTCTCATCGACCATGTTGAGGAAGTACGTCTGATACTGTTCCTCATCCTCGTTGATGGGCGCATCGTAGTCGATGACAATGAAGAAGGTGTTGCCGCTTTTCGTCTGGACAGTGATGAACTGCTTGTTGGTTGCCTTATCATAGAGCAAGTCGCGGGTGTAGGCGTTGCCCTCATCGTCAATCGGCTCACCCTTCGGCTTTTCCGGCGCGGGAGTAGTCTCAGGCTGCTGTTCGGGCTGAGTTGCCTCCGTGACTGGAAGGTTCTGATCGGTGTCATCGGCATAGGCAAACGCCGTGACAGAAAAGCAGGACAGAACCATGACGCAGACCGCAAGGACGGTCAGAAAACGAAACTTCTTACGCATTGTCGATTACCTCCATATTTTCAGCGGGCTTGGTGCCGCCCTTCATGGAAGACAGGAACGCCATGATCTGATCCTTGTCCATCACCATAGAGCGCACGGTATTGATGATTTCAAGGTTTTCCAGCTCTGTCTTCTTGTCGTACAGCTCCTTGAGCTGACCTTCGATTTCGGACTTCTTCTTTTCAGCCTTCTCGATGTCGGAGAGGACTTTCTGATACTTGGGATTCATGCAAAACTCCTTTCTTTTAATAGGCGGGTCTTCCGAAGGCGTAGAAATGCTGCTGCCAGTAGGAAGAGTTGATGGATGTGTACTGAATGGGGTCGCCGCAGTGGATCATGACCCCATCACCAACGTAGATGCCGACGTGAGACACACCGGGGGTGTCATACGTCCCGACGAAAAAGATAAGATCACCGGGCTGTGCATTCGCCTTTGAAACCGGCGTACAGACGTTGTAAAGACCCTGTGCGCCAAGCCGTCCGGTATTCACAAGACCGCTGTTCGTGAGAACGTAGCTGACGAAGCCGGAGCAGTCAAAGGACGTGTCGGGATTGGAGCCGCCCCACACATACGGATAGCCGAGATACTTTTCCGCCTCGGTAATCAGCGCTGCAAACTTCTCATCGTTCAGGTATTCCGGGTTGACATCGTAGTCGGCGGGAGGATTGGTGATGTACTTGTCCACATAGGGAGAGTCACCGAACAGATCCTCGCGGTTGCCCAGCACCGACATATACGTCGCGTACATGGAGAGCTGTTCCTGAGACATGATGTAGACCGGGACGTGGGAGAGATTGAAGTTTTCGAGCTTCACGTTGCAGATGTAGTAGTCATACGGGACACGATAGGTTTCCGTGTGCGTGTTGCCGTCTGCATCCGTCCATGTGTCAGTCTCCGTGCGGTATCTGGTTTCGACGATGACCTCTTCGGTGAGGATGTACTGCTTTTCAAACAGCATTTGGAGCGTACCCTGCACCTCATCCAGCGTGAACTCACCCTCATGGAGAGCCGAGAGAATGGAGATCAGCACATAGGGGTCATGCTCAATATCATCCAGATCGAAGTGATATTCGTCATAGTCATGAGTGCCTTCATAGTTATCCAGATAGCTTTGCAGCTCTTGCTCCATCCGGCAATACTGCGCCTCCGCGCCAAGCATCGCGTCATCCTCGCTGAGATAGGAGGAAGCGATAACCGACGAGCCGGTAGAGGTGAGCATCGAACACGAGCTGATTCCGGCACCGAGCAAAACGAGAAGGGCAATTCCGACGCCGATCCAGATGAAGACCTTCTTGTTCTTCTCAAAGAACTCCTTGATCTTGTCGGACGCCTTCTCACCGAGCTTCTTGCCGGTATTCTTTGTGGCAGTCCCGGCAGTCTGAGAACCGGCATTTCGAGCGGCGGCATATTCCTTCTTGATGTTCTGCTTCTGATAGTGCTTGTTCATGTTCTGCTTCTTCATCTCAGGATGCTCCTGCTGATTTCTCTCATATTGGAGCTTGGCATCAGCGACATCCGCCTTATGTTCCAGCTTGGAGACCTTCTCATAAGGCTTGTTGACGCTGCTTTCCCGATGATGACTGAAATGCCGAGCGGCAGTCTCAGCGGCGATCTCCGTTTTATGCGCCGCCTCAACCGCCGTGTTTTCCTGTTCGACCTCATGGATTTTGCCGTGAATGCCGGAAGCGAGGGTGTCACCGACCTTGCGGACGGTTTTGTCTGCCTCAAATTGCAGCCTGCCCTTACCCTTGGGCTTTTTCAGCTCATCCTCAAAATGAAGGCGGGTTTTGCCCTTGCCGGTCTCTTCATCAAAGACACGCTCTTTCTTGAGAACCTTGTGCGTGGGCAGCTTCTCGCGGGCAGCGTCCAGACGCTCATGTGCCTTCTCAGACTTCCTTTCGAGCTTCTGCATCCGCTTCGTAGGTGGGACGGCATCGTCCGAGACCGGCTTTGCGGAGGCAGTCTCCGCCGCTTGGGAGAGAACGGCATCCGCGTCAACTATCTCCACTGCCGAGGTCTTGCGCAGCTTGTGCGTGACAACCGTTTCGGCAATCACCGTGCCGGTATGAGAAGAAACGCTGTGCTGCTCCAAAACAGGAGGCTTGAACGGTGTTTCCGACGATGGCAGCGGTTCAGGTACATTCTGGGGTGGATTTTCTGCCTTTTTCTCTTCTGTGACGGACGTTTCAGAGGACGGCTGAGTGTCGTTATCCTCAGCGTGTTCCGCCTGAAACTGACGCTGCTGACGGCGCATCTGCACCTTTTCCTGTTCCTCCGGTGAAAGTGCCTCGGAAGGCTCGGCTGTCTCAGCGGGCTTGACCAGCTCTGCATCTTCCAGCCGCTTTGACACGCGCTGCTCGGTGCCAGCCGTCAGGTTTTCCTCAACCGCGCCCTCCCGCGTCATCCGCACGACTACCTTGTCGCGGGCTTTGAGTTCCGGTTCCTTGGACATCAGATTTCACCTCCAATCCGCTTGTAGGCAAGCTCGGTGTACGCCGGATTCAGCTCGATGCCGATGAAATGACGCCCCATCTGTGAGGCAACCATGCCGGTTGTGCCGCTTCCCATGAACGGATCAAGCACAATACCGCCTTCGGGACAACCGGCGAGAAGACAGGTCTCCACCAGCTTTGGAGGGTAGGCGGCATAGTGACCGCCCTTGAAGGGAACAGTGTTGATTTTCCAGACATCGCGCTTATTGCGGAGCGGATTGATGTCTGCGTCCTTGATCTCGCCATGCTCACGGGGGCGGTTGATGGACTGCGGCTGAGGCTGACCGGGAACGGGCTTTCCGTATTTGTTGCCACCCTTCATGCCGCGCTTGAGGCGTTCCGCCGTTGCAGGGGCAATCGGTTCGGAGATCGCCTTGTAGTCAAAGAAATACTTCTTGGACTTTGAGAACAGGAAAATATGCTCATAGCAGCGGGCGCAGCGGTCTTTGACGCTCTCCGGCATGGGGTTATCCTTCATCCAGATGATGTCGTTGCGCAGATACCAGCCGGTATCACGGAGGGCAAACGCCAGCATCCACGGAATGCCGATCATGTCCTTCGGCTTGCAGCCCTCAACCTTGTTGTTGAGAGCCACAGCCTGACCGTTTCTGCCGTTGGGGTTCTTCGGGTCAATGAAATCGCCCTGATTGCCCTTTCCGGCGTAGGTGTCCGAGATGTTCAGCCAGAGCGTTCCATCCGGACGCAAAACGCGCCTGACTTCGGTAAACACTTCCGTCAGGCGCGAGATATATTCCTTCGGCGTTGTTTCTCTGCCGATCTGAGCTTCCATGCCGTAATCACGGAGCGCGTAATACGGAGGGGACGTCACACAGCAATGAACGCTGTCATCGGGCAGAGTTTTCAGGATTTCAAGGCAATCGCCGGTATGAATGATGTCAAGCTCTATAAAAACCAGCTCCTTTCTTCGGATTTGAGCGCATATCAGTCGGAGTAATACTCGTCCGGCTCATAGTCTTCATCTTCCATGAAGTCCTCGTCGAGATCGTCAATCTCGTCCGCCCAACGGTCGAAGATTTCCTCGGCTTCCTTCGCCGCCTCACGATAGAGGCTCAGGCGGTTCTTCTCAAAGGCGGCAAAGGCGGGGACGAACTTGCCGAACTCGCGGATTGCCTTCACATCCTGCGTGCGCATATCTGCGACGCACTGAATGATTTCGGACATCGTGAGCAGATCGTCGATCATGGTCTCGTAGTCTTCCTTGGCGATGGTGACGGTATCGGCATCGTCCTCCGCCGCTTCCTGCTTGCGGACACGGAAGGTCTCGTGAACATCCTTCATCAGTCCGATCACGCAGTCGGTGGTCTCGTCGAAAATCTCCTGCATACGCGCTGCCATCTCGTCGGCGCAGTCCTCCAGTTCCTCATGAACGTGGAGGTAGGCGCGGTGATGCTTTTTCAGTTCGGTTTCCTCGCGGATGAGCGCGATGAGATCGGCGCTCATGTCGATGACCTCAAGCAGAAGGTCAATCGGCTTGGTGATGCTGCCGAACGTGGTATTCACGGGAACACCGCTGACTTCTGCGATGATGTTCTTGGCGTTCTCAAGGTTGAAGTTCTTATCCATATTCAAAATCCTCCTATCAGTTCTGTACGGTTTCTTCTAAGCGGGTGGTCATGATGCGGTAGAGCTGAGTGTCCTTCGGGAAATCGTCCTTGAAGGGAACGATGGTCGAGCCGTAGAAGATCAGCCCCTCACCGGCATTGGAATTGGTGATGTAGTTCTGCTGGCTGGGCGAGATGTTCAGCGCCTTCGAGAGAATCTGCCGGTCGCCGGACGCCTGATTCAGAAGGTAGACAAAATCCGAGTTTTCAAAGATGTTCTCCACCTCGCGGGAGGCAAGAAGATCCTTGACGTTCTGCGTGATTCCGCCCCACTTTCTGAAACGCTTCCAGATTTCCACGCTGTACGCGGCGGTCTGTTCCTCTTTCAGCAAAAGGTGGAACTCGTCCATGTAGTAGCGCGTTGCCTTGTGCTGGGCGCGGTTGATGGTAACTCTGTTCCACACCTGATCCTGCACAATCAGCATACCGAGCTTCTTGAGCTGCTTGCCGAGTTCGCGGATGTCATAGCAGACAAAGCGATTGTTGACATCCACATTCGTTCTGTGATTGAAGACGTTCAGAGAGCCGTGAACATAGATTTCAAGGGCAGTTGCAATGCGCTGTGCCTCCGGCTCCTTCTGATTTCTCAGAATGTTGTAGAGGTCTTCGAGGATCGGCATTTTCTCCGGCTTGGGGTCTGCAAGGAACTCCTGATAGACCATGCGGACGCTGCGGTCAATGATGGTCTTCTCAACCGGCTGCAAGCCGTCCTTGCCGCCGACAATCAGCTCACACATGGAGAGGATGAAGTCGGATTTCAGCGTCAGCGGGTTTTCCTCTTCGGAGTAGTTCGTGTTGATGTCCAGCGGATTGATGTAATCCGTGCTGACCGGCGAAATGCGGATGACCTGACCGCCGAGCTTCTGCACAAGGGGAAAATACTCGGCTTCGGGGTCGCAGACGATGATGTCATCCTCCGTGATGAGAAAGGCATTGGTCATTTCACGTTTGGCGGAGAAGGACTTACCGGAACCGGGTGTGCCGAGGATCAGCCCGTTGGGGTTCTTGAGCTGCTTGCGGTCAACCATAATCATGTTGTTGGACAGTGCATTCAGCCCGTAGTAGAGAGCTTCGCCGCCCTGAAAAAGCTCCTGCGTGGTGAACGGCACGAAAACCGCTGTGCTGGAAGTGGTCAGTCCTCGTTCGATTTCCACCTGATTGACGCCGATAGGCAGAGAGGACATCAGCCCCTCTTCCTGCTGAAAATCGAGACGTTTGAGCGCACAGTTGTACTTCTGGGCGATGGCGGCAGTCTGGAACACCGCATTTTCGAGCTTCTGGCGATTGGACGCTGTGTTCATGATGAGGATGGTCACAAGGAACAGTCTCTCATTGCGGGTCTGGAGATCCTGCAACAGACGCTTTGCCTCACCGCCGAAGGTGGCGAGATCGGACGGAATAATGTCCATGTCGTAGCCGGATCGGACTGCCTTTTTCTGCTCCTCAATCTTCATCTTGTCGAGGTCGGTGATCTTCGACTTGATGCTCTTGATTGCCTTCGCCTGGTCAATCGTCCGGATATGAAAATTGACCGTGATATTGCTGTCCATCTCAAGGAAGTCGGCAAGCATACGGTCATTGAGTTCCGGCGCGAGGATTTGGAGAAAGCTCACCGCGCCGATGGTTCTGCCCATCTTGAAGCACTTGCCTTCACGGAAGTCAAAGGAAGTGGGCGCGATGAAGTCCTTCGTGCTGAGTCCCGTCCGGGCAACCATGTCAAAGGAAAAGCGGAACGGCTCATTGGTGTCCATGTTGAACACGTCATGAAGCACTTTCAGCCGTTCGTAGCCGGACAGCGGCTCCGTCCTCACACCGAGGGTTTTGAAGTTGTTGAGAATGTCGGTTTCAATGCGTTCGAGCTTCGGCTTTGCCGTGCGGAGGGAGTCTGCCTCAATGCCGAAGGTGATGTACTTCTTCTTGACCAGTCCGTTGTTGCCCTTGGTGAGCTGGCTTTGCAGCATACTGGAATACTCGGAGCGGATGTCGTTGAAATCGTCCTCCTGTGCCGGAATGTTGATGCGCTTGCGGAACTCATTGAGGCTTGCCTTCTGATTGATGAAAGAGAGCTGGACGAAAATCGAGCTGTCGAAGTAGTTCAGAAAGTCGCACCATGCTTCAAAAATGGCGGTTTTGTCCTCGTTCTGCGCAAGCTGGTAGTTGATGTCCTCAAAGGCGATGGATTTCGTGTAGAGGCGGCTGTTCACCTTGCAGATACCGTCGCGGCACATCTCCACATAGGGAATGGTCTGCTGGGCGGACTTGCGGACTTTCTTTGCCTTCCTGTCCTTTTTCTTCTGCATGACGATCCGCTTCTTGTCCTGAGCGGAAAGGGCATCACCGTAAACGACGCCGTTTTTGACGGTCATCTTAGGCTTTGCCTTTGCTGTGCTGTTGTTCAAGCTGCAATTCCTCCTGTTCTTTGATTTTCTGCTGAATCTCAGCGTAGAGATTGTTAGTGCGATAGGGACGCACCTTGTCCCGGATAAACATGGACTGTACGATGTGGTACAGATACTTTTCGGCGGGCTGACCGTCCTTCTCGTAAAGCGCGAAGAAGATGAACGGGAGCATGATGACCACCATCAGCATTGCCGCCGTAGACAAGTCGAGATGTGCCTTCGCCAGAAAGAAGATTGGGACGCCGACCGCCGCAGCGATAGAAAAGCAAATGAGCTGCCGCTTGGTCAGGTTGAACATGACCTTCGTTTTGACGCGGTTAAGATCCTTCGGGACCGGAACAAATGCCATTGACTGTTTCCTCCTTTCCGAGAGTAATACTGCATTCGACCTCGTTGCCCCAAACGTCCCAGCCTTCGGGAGACTGACGGGCAAAAAGCTCCACGCGGGGAAGGTCTCCCATGAGCCGAACAATGCGCTCCCGCGCTTCATCCGGCTTTTTGGAATGCTCTTCGATGTGGCTGAGGATGACCTGACGCACACCGGCGTCAACACGCTTCGGGTGTCCCTTCGTAGCAAGGATGCAGATTTCGGCATTCGCCCTTGTCCAGTAGCCCATGCCGGTAAAGAGATCGTCGTTCCTTCGGTTTTGCTTCACCCATACAAAAGCCACGGTCTTATAAGAAAATCCCCATGCCGTCAGCACTTCGAGTGCTTCACAGAGGCACGGGAACGTGATCCAGAGAAACAGGGCGCAGTCCTTCGCGGCAAGCTCACCGACCGGAAGTGCCTTGATGTCTTCAATGCACATTGTCGGGTAGTGGCTTTCTGCCGACCGTCCCTGTCCCTTCTTGGAGTAAGTCCGATACGCCCAAGGGGGATCGGCGTAGATGATGCTGTACTTCTTCATGCTGCCGACCTCCTTAGTGCGCATGGAAAATGGATTTTGCGAGGCTTCCGGTCTTGAACAGCGAGAAGCACAGAATGACCGTGTACGCTGCCACAGAAAACAGAGCCGAATGAATGTTGTCTGCGATAATCATGCCGTTGATCAGCACCGCGTAGATGCCGACACAGACCATGATGAGAAAGCCCTGAAATGCCAGAGCGAACAAGCCTTTCAGATAGTTCGTGCCGATGCTGCCCCATTCGCGGTTGCTCATGGTTGCGATGGGAATAGGCGCAATGCTCACGGTGCAGTAAATCTCAATCATGCGCCCGTAGAGGATAACCGTAATGAGGATCGCCATGATTTTGAGGCACAGGCTGATCAGGAGCGTTTCTATCGACAGTCCGAGCAGTTCTCCGACGCCCATGTTCTCCATGCCGATACGCATCTGCGCAATCGTCGAATCAATATCAATGCTGGTGTTGCCGTGGATTACTCCGGCTGCACCGGAAACCACGTTCTGCCCGATGTCGAATACTGCCATCACGATGTCAAACGTGTGCGTCACGAGGTAGATCGCCACAGCCGCCTTGAAAAACCACTTGAAGAACATCCAAGTGTCCATGTCGTGAAGGTTGTTTTTCTCGGTGATCATGGAAATCAGCTCGTAGCACAAAACGAAGGTGATGATGATACCAGCGATGGGGACTATCACGTTTTCGGATAGTCCCCGGATCATCTGGTACACGCCGCCGTTCCAGCCGGACGGAGTTTGCCCGACCTCGGCGGCAATCGTTCCTACCTTCTCGTTGACATCGGTGAACATATTGGTCAGGTTGCTCTCGATCCATCCGATCAGCATATCCTTGAGAGCCTGTTCGATCTTTTCTAAAATGCTGCCCAATATTTCACCACCCTTCGGTTAAGCTGGGCTTGCCGTGGATTAGCCGAACAAACCGGAGAGCAGGGGGATGAGGGTCGTGCCGATCAGCACCACACCGCCGCCAGCCATGAGCTGCTTCATGCCCTGACTCTTGGCAGAGGGGTTATAGTGCATGGACTTTTTGAAGTTTATGGTGTTCAGAATCTTGACCTTGTAGCCGTTCTTCAACATTGCGTTGCCACATTCAAGCACGATAGTTCCTTTGGGCTGCATTTTGTCAAGATAAAAAATCAAGATGCTGCTGCAAATTTAAAAATTACCAGCTTTCGCTTCTTTTTGGATGATTTTTCGCATTTGAGTATCCAATGTGTTCTTTGAGTTCGGATTGAAAAAGATGTTGACGTTGTAAGTTGTGTTTCTGACTCGCATGGTCAACAGTCCGTCAGCGGGGCGATGTTCGGTCAATGTGATAGTTTTGCTCATTTGCGCTTCTCCTTTTACAATGTGTGTTCGCTTTCTTTTTGCTGGGTCTGTGATTTTTTCTGTTCAAGTGCTGCCTTGCTATCGTTCAGCTTTTTCAGTACCGATTCCTTCTGAAAAAAGTTCATTATCAATAATCGCTTTTAATAAAGTGGTTTTTCCTGCTCCGTTTTCTCCGATTAAAGCTGTTGCAAAGCCCTGCGGTATTGCGAAATTCTCCACATCCAGTGTGAAGTTTTTAAGTTCCTTTGTGATTTTTGCTGCCTCAATTGCATTCTTTGTTGTCATTTTCATTTCTCCTTATTCATTTTCATATCATTATTTAAATACTGTCATCAATATGTTTATCATACTCATAACCAATCTACTCCTGTCATTCTACATCAAGTAATGCCTCAAGCATCCCTTTAAGCTCGTCTT
>ERZ779829.716-NODE-716-length-13913-cov-2.059605_pt1 | contig 13913 bp, 17 predicted proteins | sample MGYA00511562_ERZ779829 | MGnify/ENA primary metagenome ERZ779829 (study PRJEB29588, sample SAMEA2151677) | human gut metagenome | biome: human gut; feature: human-associated habitat; material: faeces | place: Denmark | collected 2008/2010 ... | reverse complement strand
TGAGGTGGCTTGGTGAGATATATGACAGAAGGGTTAAGGGAGAGGTGTATATTGAAGTATAAGACATTTGCAATGATGCTGATAATATAACAAATGAAGCGTGGTGAAAAGAATTCCGAAAGGGATTCTTTTTTTTTCGAAAAAATTTAGAAATGCGTTTTATTGACCTCTGAGGGAAATATCAAATTGTATGATTATGACAAAAGAAACCAAGGATACAGCAGATACGAAAATCACACGGAAAGTGTTTGACTATGAGTATTTGAAAATGTTGGTAATTTAGAAATGATTATATAATAACTTGGTACATGATGATAGGGAAAAACAGGAATGAGGACAGATAGGATAGGTATTAATATTTCAAAGTTAAGAATTGAGCGTGGAATTACGCAGGAACAGCTTGGAAGGGATATTGGGCTGACAGCTTCTGCCATTTCAAATATAGAATGTGGCAGGAGTGTGCCATCAGTGGATACTTTGTGCAGATTTTCTGAGTTGTTTGGGGTTAAGGTAGACACCATATTGTCTGACGAATCAGATTCAGACCTGAACAAGCTTGAAATGGAAGAAAAACTTGTTACTGTTGACAGATATTTATCGGAAATAAAAGAGATGTCGGCTAATTACAGTATAGGTCATAGAAATTATGAGATTAGCAGGAAAGGGGGAGAAATAGTTTATAAAGCGTCATCAAAGGAATAGATAAAATGTTTAATACGAGGAGGAAAACAGAATGCACAGACTTATAGAATGGGTAACAGATTTAATTGATGATTATGGGGAGTCATTTATAGAAGCCCCATTAAAGACATTATCTAAAACAGTATCATGGATATTTAGTATAGTAATAGGTGTAATGTCAGTGGTTGCATATATTAAGTTCATAGCAGGTGGCGGATATCCGCATGCAATAGCAACAATCAAGAACTCAGAAGAGGGATTTTTTGCTGGCGTTGGAGATACATTTACAAATGGAACAGTACATATGGTAGCTAATAACGGAGTGTATAAGGCGCTTGGGATAATATTCATAGTCCAGATAGTACTTGCCATAATAATGCTTTTCTTTGAAGGAAAGATATGGAAATGGATACTTGCTATAATAGATTTTATATTAATAGCTGTTTCTGTGATATGGGCTCTTGTTAAATACAATCAATATAACAAATTGTACGCTTCACTTGAGAAATTATATGATAATGAAGAAATAGATGAAGTAGGTTTTTCAAATGCTATTGATAAATGGATTAACAGTATAAGAGATAACATCAAGATTTTTGCAATAATTGCTGCAGTTGCTGTGGTGTTATTTATTGTGGTCATGATGATAAGTGAGGGTAGATGTGCAATATTTTCATTTGCAAAGAGTGCCGCAATTACATGTGCAGCCATGCCTCTTGCAATTCTGATATTGGAAAATATTATTGGATTGGCAATTGGACTTGTGACAATTATTGTAATAGGAATAATTCTTCTCATAATATGTTCATTTGCTGACGGCGGTTCAGATTCATCAGTAGCTACTGAAGCATTTGACAGAGCAGGAAACTTTATTGGCTGGTTTCATAAAAAATAATATATAAAACATAAGGGGATACATTGTGAAGAAGAAAATAATAATTGGCGTATCAGCAGCGGTAATAGTTATTGCGGCAATAGCTGCAGGCGTTATAATGGGTGTTTCATCAAAGAAGAAAAGCAGTAATGATATAAATGTTTCGTGTAAGGCAGTGGTAACTAAAAATGATGATATAACATGCTATGACTGGCTTAAGAAGTTATGCAACAAGATGGGCATTGAAGTCGAGGATTACAGAAAAGCGGCTAAGGAAAATGGTTATATTACAGATAGTGATGAATTTAGTGATGGCGACATAGCGTCAGGCGGATTTATGGCACTTACTTCGATGCGCGCAATGGGTGAAGGCAAAATGCAGATATATCTTGGAACTGATGATGAAATATCAGACAATACCAACATAGAACTTGCAATTGATAAAGACCTGATAGCAGAAGATTCACTTGATAAGGGATTTTCAGACGAAGAGGCTGATGGTATTCTTGATAAATTTGATGATTTGTATTATGGAGAATTCTGGCCTGATAATATTGAAAATGTTTCTTATAAGGAAAATATATCACAGCTCGAATATTTCGACATTAAAGATTATAAGGAAGATGACAATATTATAACTTTAGATGACAGTGCAGCCAGAAATCTCAAAAAGGGTGACACATTTGTATTCGATTATAAGGGCGACAAGGTTTCAAAGAAAATCGGTGAGAATATGGGTAATGGCACATTTTCACTGGAAGACCCAGAGATTGAAGATGTCTTTGATACTCTGATAGTTTCAGATTCGGTAAGCATAGGCATTGACGATATTATTAGTTATTATGGACTTGATAATGTGGAGGTGTCAGCGGGAAATCCAGTAACTACGATGGCAGCAGATGTGTCTGGCAATATTCATTCCAAGGGATTTGCAATAGAGGCAGAGGTAAATGATGATAATGAACTTGAAGTTACATTGACAGATAATGACACACATACAAAGTACAAGCTTCCTGTTAAGCAGAAGCTTAATAAAAAATGTGAGAATTTCTCTATAAAATGGGATGTTAATAATATAAATGTAGGCGCACAGGTTAAATACACACTTAAGAACGGATTAAAATATGCCTCTGTCGGTGTTGATATTGATTCAGAGATTTCAGGAAAAATCGGAGTTGAAGGGAATTTTTCAGACGGAATCTTTTTATGTCAGACACCTGCACCGATTGGTAATCATCTTGTTGCAGTAAATGTAGCATTATATATTGTTCCAACAATAGATGGTTCAATTACTCTTAAAGTTGAAGTACCGTTTCATGCCGGAGTGTCATATGAAAAAGGCAAAGGCGTGAATGGAACAATGGGGCTTCGCTCGTCTATGCAGACATCAATTGAGGCAGAAGGAAAAATGGGCTTATATTTCAGGACAGCGCCAATGCTTGTGACAATGAAATCCATACCGCTGTTAGACGCAGAACTTGATATGGGTGCAGAAGCGGATGCAAAACGAACAGGCAGACCAAATGGACAGATATGTTCTGATGTTAATATCAACTTCCCTGTTTTTAAGCTTGGAGCTGGCAATGAGAGTGTCAAATATAAGAATAAGAAGTCACTTCTTTGCACAATGAATATAAGTAAGGATTGTGAATTTGCATCATTTGCAAAAAGTAAATCACTTCATTATGAAATACTTGCTGATGGCACGAAACAGTTTGTGGATGAATGTACATATAATGAGCAGTCAGAAAATGATAAGCCAAAGGAAAGTGAGGCAAGTACAGAAGCACCAACACAGGAGAAGACGACGCAGCAAACTAATGAAAACCAGACAGGCTCACTTCATACATATAAGACGAGAATGGCGGAATATTTTCCAGAGCAGACAACATTTTATTTTGACTATCTGGATAATTGGACTGTGGTATCAGAGTCAGTTAATGAGGATACAGAAAGGGTTACAATTCAAAATGATAATGGGGTTCAGATTCAATATATTGCACGAGATGATGAATTTGTAACAGATTTTATAGGTAATATTATAGTAGAAGCTAAAAATGATGTTGTATCAAAGCCAAGGTACAATTCTGGTGGAGAATTGGTGATAGTTAAGACAAAGGATTATAAAGAATATTCAAGAACTTCACCTGATGTAAGGGAATATGATGATGGCGCAGAAAGATATGCATTAATGCCATCCTCTACACATTTTTCAGTGTGTAGCACGGGAAATTATAGAGGCTGTTATTTTGAAACACCTAAAGAAACAATGTTCTATTCAATACCAAGTAAAAAATTAACAGATAAAGACAGGGAGGAAATAATTGCAATATTAGAGTCATTTAGAGATACTCCTTAAAGACAATTTGTGATATAATCAACCTAAATTATCAGGTCGTGAAAACTAAAGATAAAGACTTGAGGGAAGGGGGATTATGAACGAATTTAATGACAACAGACAGGTGTATTCTGATTCGATAAGGGGAACATATGTAATATTTCCTTTAAAGTATGAAAGCAGTCTTAATCTTACTGAGCTTACTATTGATGGGGCAGAAAATGCGGATTTTTCATCATATGATATGTCAGATATTCTTGCCAGGAGATGTAGGAAAGAAAACGGTTTTGTCAGAAGATACATTTTAAATTCATGCATTGATGATGTACATTTTTCAGATGGTAAAATATTGGCAGTTAATGAGAGCCAGTTATATGTATTTAATAACAAAATAGCATTTTTCACGGTGCTTGTTACATATGACAATGCTGACGCGGATTACATCGATAAGCTGATTAATCCTGGATATGTACAGAATTACAACCGCAGTTTTGAAGAAAATGTAATTAAAGCTGTAAGTAATATTTCAATAGGTGGGGTCAGTAATATATTCAGATTGTATGTTGATGATATGAAACTGGCGGTGAAAGAGACATATCTTTTTAATGTGGCACTTGTAAGCAGGCGTTTTAATGAGTTGGAAACTATTGAAAGAATTACATTTAACGAACATAAATTAATAGACATTTCGCGTGATTTTTCGGATCCTTCAGAAAAGGATGTAGCATATACATACGGCGCGAAGGATACTAATATGTGTTCATACAGATGGGGAGCATGCATTACATCACAGTCAATATCATATGTGTACGCAACAGATGTTATGACAGCGGCAAATGTTGCAGAGCAGTCAAGAGATGATGTATTTCTTACAATGCTGGTTTTACACCAGAAAAGTACATGCATGCTGGTTAATGAAGGAATTCAGAATACTCTGATTGACAATAAACGTCAGAGTCTTGAGTATTTCAGAAAAGTGAAAATGCTTAAAAAAGAAGCGTTGGAATTTCGTGCTTCAGGTACGCTTGCACCATCGCAGGTATCACGCTGGAATAATGTCTGCGAAACATACAGATGTCTGTTAGCCGTTAATGGAATTAATGAAGCACTTGAAGAAATCGAGCAGAAGGTTGAACTCATAAGAGACGAACAGGAGAGGAAATCTTCTGACATGCAGAATTATGTGGCAACTGTCATAGCAGTATTTGGCTTGATTTCGATTGTTGCGTCTGTATTATCGATAGTTGATCTGGTAAATAGCGGTTCAACAGACATAGTAGCAGCTCTTGGAGTTTCGTGCATAGGAGTTGTGTTGTTTGTGTTCTCGTGGTTGATTTTGATGTTGAAGAAATAATGGAGGAATTTACAATGTGTATGACGAATGACATTGATAAGATTAGAGAAATTACTGGATATGAGCCGGGGAAAGCGTCTATTTATGGTTTTAATGAAGAGGGTAGAGTGCGTAGAGAGTGTGTTGAAACCTATGGAGTGGATACTCCAGGAGAACCAGTAGTTTATGACACGAAAACTAAAAATTTTCATATTTTTCCAAGTGATTTGAAAATAGCTGATACAATTTCAGAAAGCGAAAAAAAATTAAGACTAGATGTTTATAATTATTTTATTGAATACTGCAATAATAATAAAGAGACTTTTGATGTTTTCAAAAGTAATACTTCTAAACCGCGTGAGAAATTACAATTGTCTAAAGAAGATAATTATAAAAATAAGATGGTAATAGATGAAATAAAAGGTAAAAAAACAGGGGAAGGACGCGGTAACGGTAAATTGAGTCAGGTAACGAGAGGCTTATATAAATATTTACCATTTTATTACAATGGGAAAATATATAATATCAATTTTATGAGATTTTATATAGATAAAGATAATAAGGTTAATTGCATTTTTAAACAAATACAATTTGATAGAACAAATAAAGAAAATATCAATGAAGATGGCATTTGTTATCCGAGAACATATCAAAATCATGTAAATAAACTTGATAAGCTTATTCAGGATAATAAAGGAAAGAACTTTTGTTATAATCCACCTGTAGCATATGAAGCTAAAGAAGCTGAAAAAGCAATTGTAGAAAAATTTGTTGAATTTGTAAAAAAATGTGAGGAATATGATACAAAATAGTATTGTATGTACATCAAATATATTTAAGTAAAACAAAATAATAAATCCAAAAGGCGAAAAAACCCGACCTCTCCGACATTATAATAAATAATAGACGAGAGGTCATCTTGTCTGAACACAAAACACCATATAAAAGAGAGGATAACAGCCAGACGAAAGGAGCTTATTAATGAAAAGAAGAAATCAATATATAAGCCAGCTCGGAGTATCGAGAAGAATTTATGGTGGTAATTTTGTTACAGAGAAAAAGCTGTACAGAATGCGTCAAAGATATCGATATGGATTTGATTATCGCGACATTTTTAATATGGATATGTCATTTGCAGAATGGTTATACTCACATATGCGAATGTATAAGGATAATAGTGTTCATGATGATACTATGGCTACTGTAACATTTGATGGCAAAGAATACACCATACAAGAGGCGGTGGATTGGATTATTGAAAATACTGGGGAATTTATCAGGTATGGTTATTATTTGGATACACATTTTGATTACATAACAAGATATCCTCTTATTGGGAAAATGATGAGTAAATTTAATCCGGCTGTCAGAACGTATTTACAGGAGTATGAATGGCTTGAAGATAATGAAAGTCAAATAATGGATAATTTTATTAAGGCAGGAGGACTATTTATTGAAATAATGCAATATTGCTGGTTGTAGGAAATAATGTCTATAGATAAGGAGAATCACAATGGCAATTAAATTTAAAGAGATAAGAAGATTTCTGGCAAGAAACATAAGATTATCAATCTGCTTTTTAGATGGGCAGTATCATAATTATCTGTTGGTATCCGATATTTCGGCTTCAGAATATGATGAATTATATGTTTATGGCATAGGAATGACTGATGTGGAGTTTTCGAAGGATATCTATTCAGAACCAGAAGAACCAAATGGTGAGGTAAGTATATCTATGAGCAATCTTACAATACAGCCAGCGTTAGAGATAGTATTATCTGATAAGCCACGGAATATTGAGAGAAACATTTGTGATAATCTGACATTTAAAGATCTAAAGCCGTATTTACAGGTTATTGATGAGTTCAATATTGTTAATAAGTTGGACTGGTCAGATGAATCATATAAGTGCAGAGAAAACATTCCAGAAAAATATGACAACATGTATGTGTATGGCATTGGAATGGAGAGAATCTCTGACCATAAGAAAAGAATGGTGCTGGTGCTTTCGGACAACCCAAGATGGAACTAAATGAAAAAAAGAGGCAGATAAATTGAAGTGTAAAAATTGTAAATACAAAACCAATATAGCAAATACAAGTGAAACAGGTTCGGCAATATGCTCATATCCAAGCTCGTGGTTTCCTATAAATATCGAAGATAACTGTCATTTTATTCCAGAAAAAGGGAAATTACTTGTAGTGATTGTTCCAGATTGCATGAAGATATGGCGTGTTTTAGCTGCTCTGAAGATGACAGTGCAATATTTAATGGGCAGTTATGCAGGGGATTTATAGATAAAAGAAGAATTGAATAGTATTCTTATGTCTTGGAAAGTACAGGGATTTTATGACCTTAAAAAAATAAATGAATTAATTGACGAATTTGAACAGTTTTATGATAGTTTTTAAGTAGGAGTAATACATTTGAACATAGCAGATAAATGTGAAAAAGAGGCAGACATAACTTTATCAGACATAGAAAAGATGAATATGTATGATATAAAAGCTGCACATATCAAAGAAGACAAACAGAGAATTATTGAAATTGAAGGAAAGTTTAGCGGGATTGATACACTGAAGGATTTATTAAAAATGTAATGAGAGGCACATATTTATGGATATTACAATAGATGATAATAGAAATGTATATGTGGTTTCGGATATTCATAATTATGCAGATGGATTTAAAAGGCTGTTAAAGAAGATACAGTTTAATGAGAATGATTTGCTGATTATTGATGGAGATATATTTGACCGTGGAGATAAGCCTGTTGAGCTGTATTTTGAAATATTAAAATATCCCAATATACAGGTGATACAGGGCAATCATGATGTCTGGGTTGCAAGGCAGATTATTGAACAATTCGGACATAGAAAAACTGGAGAATATATTTCTTATAATACAGTGGCTATTATGGAGAAGCGGCTGACACCTGTTGATATGTTAAGACTTGCTGAATGGATACAGGAAAAGCCATATTATATTAATCTGACCATTAATGGCAGGAAATATCAGATAGCACATGCACAGACATTTCTGACGCCTGAACGTATGTTGGATAAAAGAAAGATATATATGGGAGACGGGCATTATGAGTATTTTATCAGAGGTATGGAGGAACATGAGCAGTTTATATCGGTTGTGGGGCATACTGTAACTGATAACAGGAGAATATGGGTGTCTCCTTCAGGACGAACTATACGCATAGATTGTGGCGCTGGTTATAAATGTTATGGTAAAGAGGGAACACTTGGTGCAATAAGGTTAAATGACATGAAAGAATTTTATATTAATTAATAAATTTTGATAAATGGTGGAAAAAACCGACCAAACTGTTATTATAATAGAGAATACAATAGATTATGATTAACACGAGGTGACATATGGCAAAGAGAAAGATTCAGAAACCAACCCGTTTTGAGCGTATGTATAAGGTCTGGGATTATCTGAGAAAGAATACAGACAGAAGACACCCTACCAGTATTGCTAAGATGAGGAAAGATGAAAATATAAATACGTATATTGGTGATAAGGAGACTATTAACAGGCTTTTAAAAGATATGGCAAATATTATGAATCTGGAAGATGGAGGAAGTGATTATAAGCCAGAGGCTGAGTGGAGGCTGTATTTTGATGATTTCAAGAAGTTTTATGGTGATAAGGAACGATATGAACGGGATGATTCTGATGAAGATGATTCTTATATTGCAAATGTAATGCGCATAAAGAACCTTTACTATAACAGAACATTTTCTGAGAAGGAGGTTGATTCAATTATTGAGGGTATTATGGCAACAAGGACACTGGATTCCAAGTCGGCGCAGGAGCTTGTCAGGAAGGTTGAGGACAATATGACTACGGTATTTTATAAGAGAACGCCGAGACATATATGTAAGGTTCAGGAGCCGGAGCTTGCAGATAGGGAACTGTTGAAGGACAATCTTGCCATTATACAGAAAGCAATTGATGATAATGTGAGAATACAATTCAGATTCAATGGCTATTCTTATGAGAAAAAGCTGGAGCCGGTAAGGGAAGAGTCAGACGAGCTTAGCCCATACTATATTGTTGCGAGTGGTGGAAAATACTATCTGCTGGCGGCTAAAGAGTATGAAGATTACAAGCCTGATATGTCTATATGGCGGATTGACCTTATGACGGATATAGAGATTCCGGGAAGGAATGACAGGCTTCATATTAAGGGAATACCACGTATTCCAAAGAAAAATGTTTCAAATCTTCCAGAAAAATGGTCAGAAGATTTTCAGTTGAAACATCTTAATATGTCTTTTGATAAGCCGGTTCCGGTAACACTAAGAATTAAGAGTGAAAAATGTGAAGACAATCCGAAAAAGAGAGTCCGCCCAGGATATACATTTTTACATTACTGGTTCGGAGATTCATTCACATACATAAGAACAGAAAAAGAGCCACCATATGACGATATCGTCAGGGTGGAGTGTTCACCTTATGGTATGGCACACTGGGCATTGCAATATAGTGAACTTGTGGAAATTCTTGAGCCGGAAAGTCTGCGGGAAGATATTAAAAGTAAGATAAAGGCATTAAATGAAAAGTATTCATTGTGAAAAGAAGTTAGATTAATAGGCGGGAAGTGGAGTTTATGTCAAAAGTATCTTTTCATTAATCAATGGAGGAATGTAAATGATTGATATAACTATGTCAGATGACTACAGGGCTTTTTTAGAAGAACTTAATTATAAATTCACAGATTCCCAGACAGCAACTCTTGTCTGGAATGACCCAATGAAAAACAGACAGCAGAAGCTCACGGCATTGGCTTTATTAAGAGACACTACTAAAGATATTGTACTTAAGAAGCAGCTTACCGAAAGAATTGAATATGAAAATAAACTGTCAAAAGAGGAAGCAGACATAGTAAATCCGTTCAGACCGGAAAGATTTGAAGATGCATTTTTTGAAATCCCATTTTGTTATAAGTCAGCAGGTACTCCAGTGAAGGATATAGTAGATGGAACATATGGAATACTTTCATCTGGAGAAGATGACTGGAATAATTATCTTCAAGAGATTAAAGACAGAAAATGGGAAGTTGATTATTCAGATATTCAGGCTGTGGTTTTATATCCAATAAAGTCGGAGTACTGGGATCATATGCATTGTAATCCATTGCATCTTCAGATGGAACTGCCGCCACATATGGAGAACAAAGAGGAAGATGCAGCTTATAGGAGAGCCATGGAAGCGCTTAGTGATTATTGTTTTTACAAAGGAGAGCGCAATACTGATGAAACAGCCAAACGGTGTATGAAGGAATATGCCAAGATTTGAGCAGGATAATATTTGGAGGTGCCTGATGATAGAAAATTTTATAGACAGATTTGTTCCATCTAAAGATGAAAGAGAGTTTCTTAAAGACAAGAGTGTTACATTTTCGGATGTGGAACAGGCAGAAATAATAATTAATCATGAGTGCTTAAAAATTCAGAGAAAAAACAGGCAGTGCAAGAGTTGAAAGAAACCATATCAGATAAAGAATTGATAGCGGATTTAAATAAGGCAATTGATGAAATACCGGATTCGGAGAATTGCTGGCACGAATCGGGTATGAAATGCTTTTATAGAAAATTTGATATTCCACATAATTTTAGACATGGGGATATAGTAAGAGTTGTTGATGGGAAACATGAAGGGAATATCGGAGTAATACTTGGGCTTACAGATGAAGAGTATGAGAAATTTAAAGTCAAAAAGGGTGATTACAGTGATATACAGATATGTGTTGATGTGATATTCAGAGGATATGATTATCTTGGAGAATTTTCACACTCGCATGTTAATCCAATATATATTGAGAGAATCCAGCTTCCAGAAAGTGATGCAAGGAAACATTACATCGACTATCTTGTGGAAACATACGATAAACAGTATTTATCAGATTATAATACAGCTACACACAAAGAAAAAATAAAACAACGAATCCACATTTTGTCTGCCGTTATGTGGGCGCAGGAACATCATAACCAGATTATGTATCTGGTGGATAGTGCAAAGGATAAAGCCTGTTTTCAGGAGATGCTAATGGAACAATATAATTTTGACAGAGAACAGGCATGTGCTATTTCGGATATGAGAATGAGTGTGTATACAGCATTAGAAAAAGATAGAACAAAAAAGGAAATACAGGAATTATTAATGAAAATGTAATTATAAGAAAATGGAGGGCGTCAGATGGAATTAAAACAATCAGATACGATAAACAGATATGATAAAGAAATGAAATCACAAGAGGAGTTAAAACATTTTCAGGAATCAGCGGCACTTTTTTATAAAGACGCACAGGAATTATACAAAGAAGATGTCAAAAGAAGAAAGAATAATTAAAGGTGAAGTATGAGTATTGAGTATAATGTGCTTAATATATTAAAGGAACACAGTTCCAAAGAGGCAGCAATAACGCTGAAGGTTACTGATATCGTTACTTATATGCATAGGGAATATGATAAAAGTATTACAGATAAGCAGGTCAGGAAGGCGTTAAAGGATTTGACGGACTCAGAGCTTAATCTGCCTGATGAACAGAAGATAATCAGATACAGGACATATGACAATGAGCGCCGCAAGACAGATTATTATTATAATAACATTATAACCGATGTAGAGTTTAAATTTCTTATAGATTCTGTGTTGTACAGTAACATTTTTAATAATGAAAGAGCAATGGACTTAGCCGGGCGTATTCAGACTTTATCAGGGAAGAATCTGAAGGATATAACACCTTATGCAAATGCTTCTTTCGGACAGACCAGATATGCACAGAATACAGATGTTTTGGCAAACTGCCAGCTTATAATTGACGCCATTAAAAATGACAATTACATAGAATTTGACTGGAATGTGTATGATGTTAAGAATAAAAATGTTTATCTGCATTTTCAGGGAAGAAGAACGGTGATTCCTATAAGACTTATGCTCAATAATGGAAGATATTTCTGTCTGGTAAGATACAGGGACAGCAGGAAAGTGTATACATACAGTGTTGACCTTATGACCAGATTAAGAGTAAAGGAACAGAGAAAAAGTGATGGAATAGGCTTTGATAACCTTGATATACCATTGGAGAGAGCAGTATATATTCTGAATCACCCTTACATGATGGGCGGTGAATTAAGACCTTATATTGTCAGGATAGACAGGGAGTATTTTTCAAGACTGATAGATGATTTTTCGTATGAGATAAATGTTTTGAAAGAAACGGATACAACAGTTGATATCCGTGTAAATGCGTCATGCAAGGGAATGGCATACTGGCTGTGTCATCATTATGATATAGCTTCAATTGTTGATAATAAGGATAAGGAACTGAATAAAGAATTAAAGAAGGCAGCAGAGTCTATATTAAGACAGGTACAGGATTGATAAAAAAGGAGGAACACGAATGAACTACTATATTAGTGATATGCATTTCTTCCATAAAAATGTGACAAAGGAAGGCAATAATTTTGATAACCGTCCATTTAATTCCTTGGCTGAAATGCACGAGTATATGAAGGAAAGATGGAACAGAAAAGTTACTAATGGAGACAATGTATATATTCTTGGCGATATTGCCATGCGCGGAACACAGGAACAGCTTATTGCGCTAGTATCACAGTTAAAGGGCAGAAAAATTCTTGTGAAGGGTAATCATGACGATGTTTCCGATTTGAGGTATAAGAATCTGTTTGAGGAAATATGCGCTTACAAGGAGGTTACAGACCATATAGGTCAGGAAGCGTACAAGCTGGTATTGAGCCATTATCCTATTCTTATGTGGAATGGGCAGCACAGGGGAACAATACATTTGTATGGACATACGCATAACACGCCAGAAGATACATTTTTTCAGGAATGTTTACGACAGCTTAATCTTAATATTATCCAGAATTCTGTGAAATGTCCTGAGCTTGCAAGGGCTTACAATGTAGGCTGTATGATGCCTTATATGAATTATGAGCCACGCACATTGCAGGAAATACTTAATAAATAGCATACGGAGGGAATATATGGCGACATATGTGATATCGGATATTCATGGTGAATATGGGAAGTTTATGGAACTGCTGGATATGATACATTTTTCGGATGAAGATATATTGTATGTGCTGGGAGATGTTGTTGACAGAGGAAAGAACCCGGTAAAGACGCTCCTTAAGATGATGGAAATGCCAAATGTTATACCTATAGCAGGCAACCATGAACAGATGATGCTGGAATGTATGTCGGTTCTTATTAAGGAAGTAAAAGATGAGAATTCTGTCAAAGAATTTGCAGAAAAGTTTAGTGACGATATGTTCCAGAAGCTTTATGCATGGCAGAGAAATGGCGGGATTGCAACCACTGATGAGCTGAGTAAGCTGGATAATGAGACAAGAAAAGATGTGCTTGATTATGTGGCAGATTTTTCATGGTACGAGAAGGTAGCGGTTAATGGGCAGAAGTATCTTCTTGTGCATGGAGGACTTGGCAATTTCGATATTAAGAGGGATATTGATGATTATTCACTTGATGAGCTTGTATGGTCAAGGGTGGATTATGATGTCAGATATTTTGATGATGTAATAACTGTCACAGGGCATACACCAACAAGATATATTGAGGACAATCCCAGACCAGGCTATGTGTACAGAAAGAATAATCACATTGATATTGACTGTGGCGCA
>ERZ779829.712-NODE-712-length-13981-cov-2.227129_pt1 | contig 13981 bp, 8 predicted proteins | sample MGYA00511562_ERZ779829 | MGnify/ENA primary metagenome ERZ779829 (study PRJEB29588, sample SAMEA2151677) | human gut metagenome | biome: human gut; feature: human-associated habitat; material: faeces | place: Denmark | collected 2008/2010 ... | reverse complement strand
TAAGTCTTGCTATCATAATAAAGCCAACAGACATAAGCATACACATATTATTAACGAGCAGTCTTGATGCCTTTGGATACAATATATAATAGAATGAAATAAATACTATAAGATATATAAGCTGTACAAAATAAAAACCTATATACCTGGCATCATTCTTCATAATATACAGAACATAGTATCCAAGAAAATGTATGGCAAATATCAATAGGTATTGCTGTATATATATGCCTTTTCTCTTCTCTTCCTTATGAATTATCGCTCCTCTGTATGCAGAAAGAACATAAAAAGCCATAAGAAATGCAAAAATGTATTTCGTAAGTTCAATAAAAACTGACTGCATTGCAATCTCCTTTATCCGAATCACCTAATCTTAGTCAATTGCCTGATGAAAATGTCCTGTAGTACCACCACTTACTCCATCAGTCATAACTAATTGTATATCATCTGCTCCACTCTCGTCAAATTCATAACGAATTACACATTTATTGAAATCTTCCAGATTCTCCTGTGTAAGATTGAGCTTTTTCCCATCCATAACAGTATAGCAGAATTCACACATACTGTTAACTGTATATTCATTGCCTTTAAATCCTGTAAGCTTCACACTACCCCAGTTTCCATCACATCTTCCATAAGTTTTTCTTACGCACTGTTCAGAAACCATAAGCGGTACACTGCCATACACGACAAGTTCTGTATCTGTGTCAGCCACAGGCAGCATCTCCTTGTCTGTAAGTTCCAGAGGAAGAGTCATCCTGTCAAGAACGATGCCTGACTTTTCACACAGTTTTCTTAATTCATCTTTAGCAAATGCATTAAATATATATATGCTGCTGTCTGTGATAATATGCACATCGCCAGATAATTTTTTCCAGTTACTGCTTCCAAGAAATCCAATCTGTTCAATATTCCTGCAAAGATAACGGCTGATACCACATCCGGATGCCTTCTCACAAAGCTTCTTAAACTTATCATACTTATCAGCTTTAAGAATATGAGGAAGAACAACATACACATCTATTTCCCGTAATGCACAATATGAAACACAGATTTTCAACTCCTCATCTGTGCATTCATATAACAGCTTATAATCAAGATATATGCTCTGCACTCCTGAAACTGTTGCTGCCTGCTTCACATGATTAATATTGTGCAGATACACAGCTTTTCTTATTAAAAATCCATTATCATTAAGCGTCTCTTCTTTGTTATACATTTCAACATAATCTGGCTTATTATAAGTTCTTACAAGACTGTGCTTTAAATGTGTCTCAAGCTGTTCAAGTACATTTCTTCTTAATTCCTTAATCCAGCCGACAGGCACAAACACACCATCATCAAGCTGCACTTCTGCATCTTCCACCACAAAACATGTATCGCCGGTTTTCTTTAAATTCTTAACAAGCTCCTCCTCTGAGGCCGGACGGCTCTGTGCTTCGGTAACTATCTCTCCTGTACATGTCTTTTCAATTCCATCATACATTACTGTAAGTGAAATATTTTCATTCTTTCTTACAATAAGCTTCATATCTACATGAAGCTTAGGTGTTGTTCCGACATAATTATCCTCTACATATGCCTTAATCTTAGCATTATTCATTCTGTTGACAATTCTTCCCTCATACAGCGGGTATTTCTTAGGAAGATTGACAACGAAGGTCTGTCCTGCTGCAACATCAGCACCGCTCTCAAAGGAATGTTCCTTATCAATCTCAAAGACATCACCTCTGTTTACATTCTTTAATGCCTTAAATGTAATTCTTCCTGCCTTGTTAGATACAACCTTAAGGCACTCCGTTCCCATATGGTTAGGACGCCCAAGTGACATCATCTTCTTTCCCTTGACGCTGTCATAATAGCCTGTAGTAAATGCACCTCTGTTATATATATCTGAAAGGTCATCAATATCCTGCTTATCTACCTTGAAGCCTTTTCGTCCCCTCTCAAGATACATATCAACATATTTGCGGTAAATGTGTGTTACCATAGCCGCATATGTGACATTCTTCATACGGCCTTCAATTTTCAGAGAATACACTCCGCTTTCTATAACATCAGGAAGTATCTGTAATGCACACATATCCTTAGGACTTAATGCGTAACTGTTGTTTCTGTTATTAATCTTTTCGCCATTATCATACACATCATAAGGCATCCTGCACGGCTGGGCACACCTTCCCCTGTTACCGCTTCTTCCTCCGTTAAAGCTTGAAAGCAGGCATTGTCCCGAATAACAGTAACATAATGCTCCATGCACAAAGCTTTCTATCTCAACATCAAGTTCATCATGAAGCTGCTTTATCTCCTGTAGATTCATCTCTCTTGAGGTAACAATTCTTGATGCCCCAAGTTCCTTTAAAAGCCTGCTGCCATATACGCCGGTCTGTGTCATCTGTGTACTTGCATGTATATCCATATCAGGAAAATGTTTTCTTATAAGGTTAAACACACCCATATCCTGTACAATCACTGCATCAAGACCTGCCTCATAGAATGGTATAAGATATTCTATAAGACTATTCTCTATCTCTCTTGACTTAAGAAGGGTATTAACTGTCAGATATACCTTTCTTCCAAATAAATGTGCATACTCTATAGCACTGATAAGCTCTTCATCATTAAAATTATTGGCAAATGCCCTTGCTCCAAACATATTGCCTCCAAGGTATATGGCATCTGCCCCTGCCACCACAACAGCTTTCATAATATCAAGTGAACCTGCTGGTGCTAAAACCTCCACCTGTGTTTTTCTCTTATCAACATTCATAGTTGTAACCGCCTTTAAATTAAATGGCTGCTGCAAATGCATTTGCAACAGCCGTTATTATTAATACCAGATAATCTTATGTAAATCACTTCTTAGAATCATTCAGTTCTGTCTCTAACTTGACAATATTCTTCTGATACTTGTTAATCTCACTCTTTAATTCCTTAATCTCTTTTGCTGAACTTTCTGCCTTAATCTGTGCTGCAATAAGCTCATGCTTAAGGTCGTATATTTCCTTATCCTTGTTCTCAATATCTAATGAAAGACTGTCTGCCATCTTCTTAGCCTTGAAGTAATCATCTGCAATATTAAGATACATCATATCAGTTCTGAGCTCTGCTGACATTCGTCTGTAACTCTCTTCTTTATTAAATTCAGTTATCTTGTTATTAATGTATGATGCAACTCTCTGAAGATACTCCTCGCTTTCATATCCACCAAGCTTGATTACCTTACCTCCAAGAATTACTTCTGCTGTATTCTTTGATGACATAAGTCCCCTCCATATATGTAGAAATAAACATATTAAGTATATAATAAATACACTTACTATTCAACTCATAAAACACATTCTTTAGAATATTTTATGTTATTTTTGTTTGAATGGCCTGCCAAGATTATCATAAGCAGCTTTTGTTGCAACTCTTCCTCTTGGAGTTCTGTTAATATACCCATTCTGTATCAGATATGGCTCATAAACATCTTCAAGAGTTCCTGAATCCTCTCCTATTGAAGCTGCCAGTGTCTCAATACCGACAGGTCCGCCATCAAATTTATCAACTATTGTAGTAAGTATAACACGATCGTTACGGTCCAATCCATCTCTGTCAACATCTAACAGATTAAGTGCATAATCAGCAACATCCTTATTGATATGTCCGTTATATTTAACCTGTGCAAAATCCCTTACTCTTTTCAAAAGTCTGTTGGCAAGTCTCGGTGTTCCTCTGGATCTTCTTGCAAGCTCATGTGCTCCGTCTGAGTCAATATCAACATTAAGCACATTGGCTGAACGGATAATGATTTTCTCAAGCTCCGGAACGGTATAGAATTCCATATGGCTTACAACACCGAATCTGTCTCTTAAAGGTGCTGATAAAAGTCCCGCTCTTGTTGTTGCACCTATCAGAGTGAACTGTGGCAGATCAAGTCTTATAGACCTTGCTGTTGCACCCTTTCCGATCATAATATCAATCTTATAATCCTCCATTGCCGGATACAGCACTTCTTCAACCTGTCTGTTAAGTCTGTGAATCTCATCAACAAAGAGAATATCACCCTCACTCAAGTTGTTAAGTATAGCTGCCATATCTCCCGGCTTCTCGATTGCAGGACCTGATGTAACCTTGATATTAACCCCCATTTCACTAGCAATAATTCCTGCCAGAGTTGTCTTTCCAAGTCCCGGAGGTCCATAGAAAAGCACATGGTCAAGTGCCTCTCCTCTTTCCTTTGCTGCCTCAATATATACTTTAAGATTACTCTTAACCTTATTCTGTCCAACATAGTCATCGAGAGATAACGGTCTTAAGGAATTCTCAATACCATAATCTTCTTCAGTTATCTGTGTTGATATAATCCTCTTTTCCATATAGCCCCTCATTTCTCAAATACTATTCTGCTCTAGAATTTAGCCAGCTTCTTTAACGCTTCCTTAAGAACCGTCTCAGAATCCTTATTCTCTATATCTTCCACTTCCTTGACAGCAACAAGTGCATCTTTGCTTGAATATCCAAGTGATACAAGTGCCTCAACAGCGTCATTTCTTATCATCATGACATTACTTACATTACTGTTATTGTCTGCCTTTTTATTCTTAGAAAGTGCTGATTCAAATACTTCATCAAGCTTTAACTTATCCTTAAGCTCAATTATAATCTTCTGTGCTGTCTTAGGTCCGATACCAGGAAGTGCCTTGATTGCTGCCACATCATCAGCAAGCACAGCAAATCTTAAATCATCTGCTGTGATATTAGATAATGCACCAAGCGCAGCCTTAGGTCCAATACCATTGACACAGATAAGCATTTTAAACATGCTTAAATCATCTCTTGTAAGGAATCCGAACAGACTGCATTCATCTTCCTTGACATTCATATATGTATATATCTTAACCTCACTGCCAACTGACGGAAGCTCACCAGGAACTGAACCCGGAACATATATATTATATCCGATTCCATTGGCTTCCACAACGATTACATCTGGCAGAATTTCGGCAAGCTCGCCTTTAATGTATGAAATCATTCTCTACCCCCAAGACAGTAATTGATAAACTGCTGTGCTGTTCTTCCTGATATTCCACCATGTGAAAGTTCCCACTTGTTAGCCTCTGCCATAAGCTCTTCATCTGTCATCTTAACATTATTCTTCCTTGCAAGGCCAATAACAATATCAAAGAATTCTTTCTGTGATGGCTTAGAGTAGCTTATCTGGCATCCAAATCTGTTCACTAATGAAAGCTTCTCCTCAATAGTATCAGATCTGTGAAGACCGTTATTGCTTTCCATATCATTTCTGTCATTCCATGTTTCCTTGATAAGATGTCTTCTGTTAGATGTTGCATAGATAAGAATATTATCAGGCTTAGTCTCAACACCGCCTTCAATTACAGCCTTTAAGAACTTGTATTCAATCTCGAATTCCTCGAAAGATAAATCATCCATATATATTATGAACTTGTAATTTCTGTTCTTAATGCTTGCTATAACATTAGATAAATCCTTGAACTGATGTTTGTATATCTCTATCATTCTAAGACCCTGGTCATAATATTCATTGACAATAGCCTTGATAGAAGTTGACTTACCTGTTCCGCTGTCACCGAAAAGAAGCGCATTATTAGCTTTTCTTCCCTGAACAAAGGCCTCCGTATTCTCCACAAGCTTCTTCTTCTGGATTTCATAACCTATAAGGTCATCTAACATAACCTTATCCATATTGTTAATTGGTGTAAATGTAACACCATTATCACCGCCTATTACCCTGAATGCCTTATTAAGCCCGAACATTCCTACACCATATGCTTTATAGAAATCAGTAACATAATTAAAGAACTCATTCTCGTCCTTTGCTGTCTCAAGCTTAAGGCTTAAAGCCTGTACCTTCTCACTTACATTCTTATTGTACATAAGCTCTTTCTTAACAATTGCCTTGTAATCAGATATAAGTGAAAAACAGTTGATTCCAAGTGCAGCCTCAATAGGTCTGAAATCATAATTAAACAGATTCATAAACACCTTGAAGTCGTTCTTAGCAAATTCATTAACGCTTCCATCATTAGCACCTACCTTTTCACATGTAAGGCTGAATGGATTCTCATTAGTTATAAGATAGAATGTAAGGTAATTATGCCATAAATTCTTATCAAAGCCATAATCTGTGGCAACCTCCAATATTCTCTTAATCTGCTCATATATATCACTTATAAGCTTGTCAGGAGTCTCCTCATCCCTGTCAAATTTTTTGAAAATATCGGACATTTTCATAAGAATAGTGTCCTCATGATTACCATATATAATAAGTTTCGCAACTTCTCTGTACATTATTATTCCCTCTTCTTTCTCTTATTAATTACAAGCTGCATGGCAAAGATGGCCACACCTGCAAGTGACACCAACGCTCCCTCTTTAAGAAGCGGCGTAGAATACTTAAGTGTTACATTATGCGTTCCACTCGTAAGATATACAGCCATATACTGACCATTAGCATTATATAGCTTTTGTCTTTCTCCGTCTACATATACCTTCCAGCCCTTTGAATAAGGGATTGTAAGACACAGATATTTATTACGGTCAAGTGTTATCTGACCTGTAACCTTATTATTTCCAAGCTCTACATCTGTTAATACATTTTCTTTAAGTGCATTAATCTCGTCAGTGTAACTGTCCATCGGCTGGCATACAATCTGTATATCATCATAAGAATACACACCAATCTTCTGGAAAGTCACTGTAACTGATGTAACATTTTCTTCCGAATAGCCCATATTCACACTGAAATCATGCTGGTTACTGTAATAGCTGTAATCAGATGTAAAGTAATTCATTGACTTGGTTACTCCTGTATTAGTCGTAATTCCAAGCTTAACACTGCTTGTAGACTGTGTCCAGTATATGAAATTCTTAAATATCTTTTTCTTTTCATTATGTGAAAGCTCTTTCCAGTCTGCCTTAGAGTATAAGTCTAACGGGTCAAACTTCCTCTTTCCAAAATACAGCTGAAACTGTGCTGCTCCTTCATAATCAAGACCATTAATATTAAAGTAAGTCTCGCCTGCACCACTGCCTGTAAAGTTAAATGTTACCCTGGCACCTGCCTTAGTTACTGCAAATGTATTGTCAGTACACTGTACCTCTTTAGCATCATAATCCATTGTATAATTTTTAATCTGGCTGTCATAACTTAAATCTTTAACAGATACCCTGTTAGGAAGCGCCTCCCTGGTATCCTTCCCACTCCTGTCAATAACAACAGCCTGAAGCATTGCTTTCTGCTTATCAACTGCACTTAAGCCCTCCCATTCATTCTTATTAACAGCCTTGTCATAAGTAAATCCTAACGGAAGTGCATTGTCGTTATTATACATTACATAATCATCATTTTCTGATTCATAAGTAAATCCATATGGAACAAGTCCGCCGGTCTTACTCACCAGATACTTTGAGGCAGATGATAAAGCTATAAGAGACGACCTGTCATCATAACCTGTGTATTTGTGCGGAAGCAGCGTATCAAGCCTGATTGCACAATCATATCTGAACTTCGATACATATGGATTAGTAAGTGTCCAGTACAGATTAGAGGATGATATTCCTGTTATGCAGTTCATATTGTACGAAAGTCCAGAGCCTGAATATCTGATAAAATCTGTATCTTCAGCATCTTTACTTATAAGCTCCTTCTCGCTTCCAAACACATCTTCCTGTGCCATCTTAACGCTTATGCACTGTGCCGCATAATTTTCCCCAAATGAAGCATTTTTCCATATGCCATTGGCTAATGCCGCAAGCATAACCGCTACTGTCAACATCATGCATCTGCTATATTCATTGACACTCTTAATGCTTAAGCACATAAGTAAAACTGCACCGATTGCAACTGCACTTATAAGCTTGCCATTTCTTGAATACTTTACGCACATACATACCACAAAATATATTGTAAGTGCAATTCCAATAAAGCGGATTTCTTTTCTTTCCAGTGTTATAAGACGCGGCATCATGCACACAAGTATATATGCACATAACAATGCAAATGCATATATCCACCTGTTACACATATATGAAAATCCGTTCATTGCCTGTCCGAAGAACGGTATACATATCATCACAGCACTTATAATAAAATAAGTCTTAAGCATTGTGTACTTACGTCTGCTCTTAAACATTAAAAGCACTGCAAGTAACACCGGTACTGCAAATCCCATGCATGTCCAGAAGTTATCACCCTCAACGATAAAAAGTCCCGGAAGCTTTGCATAGTATGAAAAAGGATATACCAGTCCCATTTTATTAGGTGTATTAAATCTGCTGTCACTTAAGAAAACGTGAAGCACAGGCAGAAACACTATTGCCGCCATACACAGTCCTGTAACCGATGAAACTGCAAGTCTTAATATTCCTTTGCCCCACATTTTTACATTCTTTCCATAACAGAATATGAATCTTACAATAACATATATAATTGTTGTGAACACAAGCATGTAGAAGAAATAAAAATTACTCATTGCAGCAACAGCTACTGTTATTGTAAAGAGCCACATTTTCTTATCTCTGATTATCTTCTCAACGCCTAATATAAGCAGCGGATAATACAGAAGCGGGTTAAGAAAGAACGGATGTCTTACCGCATTGTATATTGCCCAGTAGCAGAATGCATAAGCTACTGCTCCTGGAAGGACATATCTTTTCTTATGTCCTGTATAAAAACACAGCATTGAAAATGCTATACCTGACAGATATATTCTTAAAAGAATCATTGCTTCATAGAATATATACATGTACTTTGCTGGAAACAGGAAACATAAAAATGTAAATGGGTCGCCTATCACATAATAGTGAAATGTTCCTATAACATCACTTCCCTCACCTATTGCAAAATCCCACTGTGGTATTACAAACTGATGATTGATAAATATATTTTTAAAGAAATCCCTTAAATACTGTGAATAATATATGAGTGACTTATAATGCTGTTCCCAGCCATCAACCTCCCATATGAATGTCTTTCTAGTGAAAAAATAAAAAGAAAACACACCTATAGCAAGGATTGCAAAAATAACTGAATAAGCCAGAAAATATGTTGATTTTCTGGAATCAAGTCTTTTATAAAAATCTTGTAACTTCGATTTCATCTCTGCCATAGGTGTATCTTCTCTTTTCTTAAACTAGGAAACTGCCATAAGCATAAGCCTACGGCAGTTTCTTATTATAACTTATTGTGATTAAATTATCAATGAAGATGTATTATCTTCTTAGGGCACTTCTCAGCACACTTTCCACAACCTGTACACTTTGAATAATCAATATGTGCAATATTATTTTCTACTGTAATAGCACCGAACTCACACTGCTTTGTACATAACATACATCCAATACATCCAACAGAGCATGCTGACATAACATCTTTACCCTTATCGTTAGATGAACAGTTAACTGTATAGTTACTCTTGTATGGTATGATTTCAATAAGGTGTCTTGGACATACAGCAACACATTTACCACATGCTTTACATTTGCCCTTATCTACTACAGCAATACCATTAACAATATGAATTGCATCAAAAGGACATGCCTTAACACATGAACCATATCCCATACATCCGTATGTACATGCCTTAGAACCGCCGTTAGGAACGACGTTCATTGCTGTACAATCCATTGCACCTGAGTACACATAATTTTCTTTTGCTTTGTCGCAGTCACCAGCACATTTAACAAATGCTGTCATTCTTACTGATTCTCCAACTTCCTCACCCATGATTGCACCAATCTTTACTGCAATCGGTGCGCCACCAACTGGACATGCGTTAGCTGGAGCTTCTCCTGCGGCAATTGCCTTAGCAAGTGCATCACATCCTGCATATCCACAACCACCACAGTTGTTTCCAGGAAGCTCTGCTCTTACATCTATCTCTTTCTGATCTACTTCAACATAGAACTTCTTACCCATTACTCCGAGGAAAAGTCCGAGAAGAAGACCAGTGCAGCTTACAACAACTGCAGCAATAATTATACCTGACATCTTGTCGTCCTCCTCTTAAATAATACCTGAAAATCCAAAGAATGCGATAGCCATAAGTCCTGCAGTAAGTAATACAATAGGCATTCCCTTAAAGCTTTCCGGAACATCATTGAATTCGTTTCTTTCACGTATACCAGCCATGATTATGATTGCTATTGTAAAACCAACAGCTGTTCCTAATCCACTGACTACAGAATCTAAAAGCTTCTGACCAATATTAAGTCCTGCTGCTGTGTTATAGTTCTGTACGTTAGTAAGTGCAATACCAAGTACTGCACAGTTAGTTGTAATAAGTGGAAGGTATACACCAAGTGCTTCATAAAGAGATGGTGATGTCTTCTTTAAAAACATTTCAACAAACTGAACAAGTGCCGCAATTACAAGGATGAATACAATTGTATTCAGATATGTAAGCTTAAGCGGTGTAAGTATACAGTCATATATAAGACTGCAGACAGCTGATGAAATAGTGATAACGCCGATAACAGCGCCACCCATTCCTGCTGCTGTGTTTATCTTCTTAGAAACTCCAAGGAAAGGACACAAACCGAGGAACTGGCTTAAAACTACATTATTGACAATTGCTGTACTTACAGCTATCAATAATAACTGTGAAAAATATCCCATATTTACCTCCCTTAGTTATTCTTAGCCTCAGCCTTAGCTTCTTCTATCTCTTCTGTGTAGTCAGGAACTTCTGCAGGCTTCATGCCTTTCTTTCTCTTAATTCTGTTCATAATAGCAATCATGAATGCAAGAACAAAGAACGCTCCTGGTGCAAGGATAAAGATACTTGCTGGTGTGTAACCGATTGTTGAGAGATCAAATAATGCGTTAGTACCATCTGAGAAAATTGTACCGCCACCGATAAGCTCTCTTATTGCTCCAAGGATTGTGATAGCAATTGTGAATCCAAGTCCCATACCTATTCCATCAAAGAATGAAGGAATTGGAGGATTCTTAGAAGCATAGGCTTCCGCACGTCCAAGGATAATACAGTTAACAACTATAAGAGGAATATATATTCCAAGTGAGTCGTACAGACTTGGCAGGAATCCCTGCATAAGGAACTGTACCATTGTAACAAATGATGCAACGACAACGATGAACGCTGGCATTCTTACACCATCTGGAATAACCTTACGAAGTAATGAAATCATAAGGTTTGATAATGCAAGTACTACTGTAGAAGAAAGTCCCATACCTATACCATTGATTGCTGATGTAGTAACCGCAAGTGTAGGACACATACCAAGTGTAAGTACCAGGGTAGGATTCTCTTTAATAATACCATTATAAAGTCTTTCTATACATTTATTCAAAGTCCGCACCTCCCTAGTTTCCTGCCACAAGCTTGTAAACTGCAAGCGCATAATTTACACCCTTTGTGACTGATTTAGAAGTAATTGTAGAACCACCGATTGCATCAACATTAGCATTGCTTTCTGATGCTGAACCATCTGTTACTACTGAAAATGATGCAACTGCATCAGACTTAGCTGTAAACTGTGATGTAAATGATGGATCCTGTTTAGCTCTCATACCAAGACCAGCAGTTTCGCTGATTGAAAGGAATGATACTCCAAGTACCTTTCCATCTGTTGAAATACCAACTGTAAACTTGATATCTCCGCCGTAACCGTCACTATCTGTAACTGTTACAACATAACCTGCTGTCTCGCTGCCTTTCTTTCCTATAGCAACTTCATTGACCTTATCCTTAGAGAAGTCAATGTCTGATGAAGCATTAATATCATCATCAGAAGGAAGGGCATCTATTGTCTCAAAGCTGTCTGCTTCTGCAAGAACTGCTTTGTAAGCCTTTTCCTTAGCATTCTCATTAGCCTTTGCAATAGGATCAAGTGTTATCTGATATACAACACCAAGAAGAATTCCAGCTACAAGTGTTATAGCAAATAAAACTAATGCATCTTTAACTATTTTCTTCATCTTATGCAGCCTCCTTTGCTTTCTTCTCTGGCTTCTTCTTACCAAATGACTTAGGAACTGTTACTCTCTCAATAAGAGGAACTAAAAGGTTACAGAAGATAATTGCATATGAAACGCCTTCTGCTGAACCACCATACATTCTGAAAATGAATGTAAGAAGACCTAAGCAGCAGCCAAATACAATTTTACCATTAGGTGTAATTGGTGAAGTTACATAATCTGTCGCCATGAAGATGGCACCAAGTAAAAGTCCACCACCACATACTTCCTCAAGCATGTAGATTACATCGAAATGATGTCCTGGTGCAAAAAGGAATATAAGCGCTGCAAATACACCTACATATATTACAGGTATTCTCCAGTTAATAACCTTTCTTGCAAGGAGGTAGATACCACCTAAAAGAAGGCAGATTGCTGAAGTCTCACCGATAACACCACCTGTTGTACCAATAAACATCTTAGCTAATGAAACAACGCCTGTTGATTCTGCACCAGGCTTAAGGAGTGCAAGAGGTGTTGCTCCTGAATATGCGTCTAAAAATCCGTTAGATGTAACGAAATTAGTCATCGGACCTGTATATGCAATAAGAAGGAAACATCTCGCTGCAAGAGCAGGGTTCATGAAGTTCTGTCCAAGTCCTCCAAAAAGCTGCTTAACTACGATAATTGCAAATACACATCCTACGATTTCAAAACCAACATTTAATGTTGATGGAATATTTAATGCAATAAGAAGACCTGTTACTGCTGCACTTAAATCTGTAACAGTAACTTTCTTATGCATGAAATACTGATATAATGCCTCACATGCTACACAAGTAACAATACCGATTACTATACGAAGCAGTGCATCGAGGCCAAAATTAACTATACCAAATATGCTGGCAGGAGTTAAAGCAATAAGAACATCTCTCATTATTGTCTGAGTAGTATTCCCGCTTCGCACATGAGGATTAGTCGATACGTTAAAAATCTCACTCACTTTGATTGCCCACCTTTCTACTTCTTTCTTCTGTTAGCAAGTACTGTACTTCTCATAGCCTTAATCTGCTGTGTTAATGGTCTCTTGGCTGGACAGACATATGAACAGCTTCCGCACATTACACATTCCATACCATCGAACTTAGTAAAGCCTTCTTCATCATTACGTGATGCAAAACCGGCAAGCTTTGCTGGAAGAAGGTGTTCCGGACATGCCTCACCACATTTACCGCATCTTATACATGCAGAAGATGTGGTCTTAGATACGATATCCTTCTGGAATACAAGAAGTGATGAACTTCCCTTAACAACAGGTACGTCAAGACTGTACATGGCAAATCCCATCATAGGACCACCGGAAATATATTTCTCAGGTTCTCCTACAGGACCACCGGCAGCGTCAAGAAGCTGTCTGTAATTAGTTCCTAACCATACATAGAAGTTGCCAGGCTCTTTAACTCCGTCGCCTGTTACAGTACATATTCTCTTAGTAAGAGGCTTACCTTCTATAACTGAAAGATAGATTGAGAATATTGTATCAACATTATGTACGATACAGCCTGCATCAGCTGGAAGCATGCTTGAATTAATAGCTCTTCCTGTTGTTGCATATATAAGACTACGCTCTCCTCCCTGTGGATACTTAGTCTTTAATGGCTTAACTTCAATATCAGGCTCAGAAGCTGTAGCTTCCTGCATGATTCTTATTGCCTCAGGCTTATTATCTTCAATACCGATAATTCCCTTAGCATGGTCAAATATCTTAAGAGCAATCTTAAGACCCATAACAACCTTGTCTGATTCTTCTAATAATCTTCTGTAATCAGATGTAAGGTAAGGCTCACACTCTGCTCCATTAACGATAATAAAATCTATGGCTTCAGGATTCTTTGGAGAGAGCTTAACATTAGTTGGGAAACCAGCTCCTCCCATACCTACAACACCAGCAGCCTTGATTCTTTCTAAGATAACGTCCTTAGTAAGATCCTCGAACTTCATAGGTGTATATTCAACTTCTTTGAATTCGCCATCATT
>ERZ779829.711-NODE-711-length-13989-cov-2.678771_pt1 | contig 13989 bp, 10 predicted proteins | sample MGYA00511562_ERZ779829 | MGnify/ENA primary metagenome ERZ779829 (study PRJEB29588, sample SAMEA2151677) | human gut metagenome | biome: human gut; feature: human-associated habitat; material: faeces | place: Denmark | collected 2008/2010 ... | reverse complement strand
CGTGGTTCCGGTCGGTCTGCTGTTGCTGCTTCTGCTTATATGAGCTGTAGCCGCATGTACAATGATTATGACGGCATCCAGCATGACTATACCAGAAAGCAGGGTCTGATCTATCAGGAAGTGATGCTTCCTCCAATGGCTCCATCGGAATGGAATGACCGGGAACAACTCTGGAATGCTGTGGAAGAAAACGAAAAGACCAAAGACAGCCGACTTGCAAGAGAATTTGTTGTCGCACTCCCCGTTGAGTTGGATAAAGACAGCAATATTTCTCTTCTTCAAGATTTTATTAAAAAGAATTTTGTAGATATGGGGATGTGTGCTGATTTTGCCATTCACGATACAGATGGTCACAATCCCCATGCACACATTCTTCTTACTGTCCGACCATTAAATGAAAATGGAACATGGCAGTATAAAACAGAAAAAGAATATCTCTGTATCAAAGATGGGGAAGAAAAAGGGTTTACTGCTTCTGAATTTAAAACTGCTCAGAAACAGGGATGGGAAAAGCAATATCGCTATAAAGTTGGAAAAAAGAAAGAATATCTGACTTCCTCTGTTGCACAGGAAAAAGGATATGAACGGATTGATAAACACCCCAAGAGCAGCCGATATGGCAGACAGAATCCTATTTCCCAACAATGGAACAGTGATGAACAACTTTGTATCTGGCGGGCAAACTGGGCAGATGCCGTAAATAAAATGCTTGCACGTAATCAGATAAATGCTACCATTGATCACCGCAGCTTTGCAGATCAGGGAATCACCGAACAGCCAACCATCCATGAAGGCTACATTGCCCAGAATATGGAAAAGAAAGGCATGATAGCAGACCGCTGTGAAATCAACCGTCAGATTCGTGCGGATAACAAAATGCTCCGAGAATTAAAAGCAAAAGTAGCAAAACTGGCTGAAGCTGTAGAAAAGTCTATTCCAATAATTGCAGAAACATTGGAAGCAATCCGAAATCACATGATTTTTACACAATATCATTTGCTCCACAATGAGATGCAAAAAGAAGTGATCCATGACTGGATGAATCATTTTAATCCAATACTGAATAAATACAACACCGTTAAAAAGAAACTCAAAGCTAAAGTTACAGAGCGGAAAGAACTGAATGTGAAAAAAGAGAAAACCAGTATTTTGAATCCCATCCAGCATATAAAATTGAATCAGCAGCTTACCACTGTTACCGAAGAAATTGAAGAACTGAAATCAAGGAAAGAGCAGCTAATCTTCCAGGCACAATGCTCTACCGATAAAGATATGACGAATCTATCCAAGAAATATGACCAGATGAATAACAATCTTGATATCCTAGATTCTCAGGACATCTCGCTCAAAAAACAGCTTGAAAAAGATGCCGCCGCTTTCCGGGAAGAAAAATTTCGTCCTGAACCTGAACAGTATACAGAATTGCTGGACACCAGAATCCAGATACGTCCTGATTTCCGGGATAAGCTGATCGAGCAGCTCAAAGGTACTTTTGGTAAGTATTATGACTATCACCGCCGTGATATTGCAGCCAATGAGGTGGATTATCTCAATGTGGAAGATCCTGATGTTTTTTCCCATCGTGCCTGGGAACTTGAATATCAGAGGAAACAGGAGATGCGACGAAATCAGCCTGTTCGATCTAAGAAAAGGTCATATGATATGGAATTATAATTTGGTTCTTCTTTGCCCATTATAAACACAAGAGCTGAACAAATAGGATTTTTCGTCCTACCTGTTCAGCCCTTTGTTTACCTGTAAATCAATTCTTTCAACACAATCTCTTCTGCAGCATTCCGGATATTATTTACCGCTCTGACCCATTCCATCTGATCACAAGCTTTCAATTCTTCTGTAATGCCCTGCCTCTCCATCATCTGACTCACCAGAATATCCATTCTCTCCTGTGCTTCATCGTCCACAGTATTCAGATGTTCTGTCAGTCTGTCTTCCAGCATATACAGTGAATACATTGCCGGACGATGCTCTTTCAGATATGTTTTCCGCATCATTCCATATTTCCCATAATGCGGTTCTTCATCTGTACTGACAAGATTCGGATAGTAAATTCCGTCTGCGCCAAGTGTGTAGGTTCCACCCATTTTTTCAAATGTGCTTTTCATGTGTTATTCCTCCTTGAAATCAGCGATGTCCTTAAATCATCGCAAAATATTTCAGGGCAGCCTTGATAGCATCTTCTTTCTCTTTCGGGCATTGTGGAACTCTTGCATTTTCTGATTTTGGAAGATTATAGTTTTCTCCCACTTCAATTCCACATTTGCGTTTTACCTGAGAAATATATAAACTTGAAACCTTCAAGCCAAATTCTTTCAGCACATAATCTTTGATTTCCTGATAGGTTGCTTTCAACTCGGCACTGGTGGCATCCAGCTCGTCCAGGTCTAAGTCGATCTCTATCGTGTCATCTGGTTTTTGTTGGGACAAAAGAACAACCGTCTCCACATGCCCCGTATTAGGAAACATATCAACGCAACAGCACTTCTCCACCTTATATCCTCTCTCCTGCAAAGTAACAAGGTCTCTGGCAAGCGAAGTAGGCTTGCAGGAAATGTACACCATTCTGTCAACACCGTAATCAATAATCTTTTCAAGTGCCTTAGGGTGGATTCCGTCACGAGGTGGGTCAAGTACGATGAAATCTGGCTTAATCTCAATATTATCAAGTGCCTTTAAGACATCGTCTGCAATGAATTCACAGTTAGTAAGACCATTCTGGGCTGCATTCTTCTTGGCAGCCTCAACAGCTTCCGCAACAATCTCAACACCGATAACCTTGCTGGCAACTGGAGATAACATCTGCGCAATCGTACCCGTACCTGTATACAGGTCATATATAACCGGTTTGCTGCCAGCCACATCTCCAAATCCGCCAGAAAGCACATACTCCCTCGCCTTAGAGTAAAGCACTTCCGCTCCAAGAGAATTAGTCTGGAAGAATGAGAACGGAGTTATCTTGAAACGCAGTCCAAGAAGCTCCTCTTCAATATAATCCTGACCATACAGAAGCTCAGTTTTCTCGTTAATTACTGCATCTGCAAGGCTGTCGTTAAATGTATGGAGAACACCTGTAAGAGTGCCCTTATATTCAATTGATGTCAGGCGGTTTACAAGCTCTGTGAAATCATGCTCAATCTGAGTTGTTGTTACGATATCAACAAGAATCTGTCCTGTCTTTACTGACTTTCTTACAAGAAGATGACGCAGATACCCCTCGTGGCTTAACTTGTGCTGGAAAGGAAGCTCCTTCTCTATTGCATAATCCTGAACGCATGTGAGAATCTTTCTGTAATCCTCATCAATAATCTTACATTCTGTAACTGGAACAATATCATACATGCTGTTTCGTTTGTGAAGTCCGAGTGCAAGAGGTCCGTCCTTGTACTCATCGCCAAATGAAAATTCCATCTTATTACGGTATTCTTCTGTAACCGGACTTCCGATTATCCCCTCAAATGGAAGCTCTCCCGAAACAACTTCGCTAAGAAGCTTTTCCACCTGTGCGCTCTTAATCTTTAACTGTTCCTCGTAAGCTACTGTCTGGTAAGTGCAGCCACCGCATTTGCCAAAATGTGGACATGCCGGGTTGGTTTCAAGCGGACTCTTCTCAACAACTTCCATAAGTCTGCCTTCGCAATGTCCCTTTCTTTTCTTATTCACGCAGAATCTGACAGTCTGTCCAGGAATTGCGTTCTTGACGATTGCCTTTTCCTTCTGTCCGTCCTCATCTGTCACCCACACTGTCGCCTTGTTAGGGAAATCAACCTTTTCAACTTTACCTTCGTATACGCTTCCTTTTTTCAATCTATACTCCATTCCGCACATGAATTGTGCCTGTTATTAACATATTAATAGTTTCTGGCAGCACTTATTCACATAACGGCATACCTTATATAATTTTATCAGAAAAATGTGCTAAAGTATAGTAGTCACATTTACTCCGCCACGCTGACATTCTTTGCCTGCACTGCAGAATGAATTCTTTCAAGTACCTTGTCACACAGCCATGTATAAACAGCCCCGGCAGCATTCAGTCCTATACGTAATCCAACTGCATAAGGCATTCCAAAAAGTCCCGCCGCAATTGATAATGCGCCAAATGTATTAAAAGCTGTCTGCCATGCATAACCAGCGGAATATCCGACTCCGATACCACCTATCATGCCTATATACGGATACATTGATTCTGGCAGAACTATATACATCACTGCAAAAATCGCACATCCAACAACATTAAACAATGCCCTGTTTCCAATTCTCTTATCAACATCTTTAGAAAACGGCAGACACACTGACATGCACGCAATTCCAATCCACATTGCCCTAGGCAGTCCCATCAGTGAAACAATCAGCATAGCGCTTGATACGATAAATGTAAGTTTAATGTACCATCTTGTCCTTGCTGAATTAATATTAAATTCCTTAAACAAATCCCAGAATGTTCTTCTATATGGTCTGTTCCTCTGATTCTTATAGAAAATAATCATGCATACTAACATCCCGACAAGCAGTCCCACAACTCTCATCATATATTCATGGCCTGTGACATCATATCCCTGCAACAAAAGATACCCGAGAACGAATGTTGAATGATTATACATAATTACATTGTGACATCCCATTATCATAAGAAGCATAATACACACAACATTTATTACAAATGCAGCAACTGGCGGTACCATATTGGAAACCCTCGGTCCTGCTATCAATATCGCATATATTCCCATTATCGAAATCAATCCATGTGATGTCTTAATTCCAAAATCCGCCTGTCTTAATACCAGCACCGCAAGAAGCACTGTAACTCCGGCAACACTATTATTATTCCCCAGCAGCTTACTGAATACTGTAACTACTGCGACGCAGAATATCATAACCAGATACACCTTAAAATTATATATAAGAATATGTCTTCTTTTCTCTTTAGAATCCTGTGTGTTCTTGATAAGCTGTTTTGAACCAGCCGAGCTTAACTGTAACTCCTGATAAAATGTCATAAATTCCTGATTTCCTTTCCTCCCCTTAAATTTTTCTTAATGACAGGGTTGAGTAATATAACACTGATTACACCCCTATGTCAATTAAGAAATAATTAAATATTATGCAATAAAAAAGCCACAACCGCTGACATATCCTAATGGACATATCAAGCCGGCTGTGGCTTTCAATCATATCGCACTTATTACATTACTTCTCGATGTCTTCATCCTCGAAATCATCGTCAAAATCTTCGTCTTCGAAATCTTCATCATCGAAGTCATCTAAATAATCTGGTGTAAAATATCTGTATACAGCATAAGCGATACCAGCAACTGCTGCAACTGCACCAACGATAGCAAGAACAGCTATGATAATTGTGCTGCACTTCTTGCAGCATTTCTTATCTTCATCTTCCTTCTTGCTAATAAGTTCTCCTAATTTAGTAGCTGCGATAAGCTCATCTAATTTTTCTTTACTCATAACAATATCTCCTTTCATACCACGGATTTAATAAATGTATTATAGCATAGCGTTAAACATTTGTCATTATAGTTTTTTAAGTCTGGCAAATCCTGCCAGCATTTTCTTCTGTCCGTACTCTGCAAATTCAACTGTTACCATATAGTCTCTTGCTGAATCCTCTATAGCAAGTACCTTTCCTTCGCCGAATTTCACATGGCTCACCATATCACCGACACTGTAGCCAAGTCCACCTGAAGATTTTGCACTTATATCTGCACCTCTTGCAGCACCTATTACATTTCTTGAAGATAAGCCGCTTCGTGTAGGCACTCCTGCATAAGCACTTCTTACAGAATCTGCCGGTGTCTTTCTCTTTTCTGGTTTCTTAAGGTCAAATAGTTCCATAGGGTCTTTTCCAAATCCCGGATTAGAACCACCATTTATCTTAACCTTTCTTGAACTATATGTTCCTGCTGCCCTTCCGCCTGGTGTGCCACTTCCGTAGCTGCTAAGAATTGATCTGGCTGTTGCACGCATGTTAATGCCTGTTGTATCCGGCTCATCTGATGTCCCGCCATATGCAATCCTGCCTTTAGCATACCCACTGGAATTGTTTTCTATGTGCATATAATCCTTAGGAATTTCATTAATGAATCTTGAAACCTTATTCATCTGTGTTTCACCACGCACCATACGCGACTTGGCACTTGTAAGATTAAGTATTTTCTCTGCTCTTGTTATTCCAACATAGCACAGTCTTCTCTCTTCCTCAATCTCAGTTGAATCATCTGACACAATTGTCATATAGCTTGGGAAAAGTCCGTCCTCCATTCCTGTCATATACACGATTGGAAATTCCAGACCTTTCGCACTGTGCAACGTCATAAGCATTACATGAGGCTCTGACTCATCAAGATTATCAATATCCGCTATTAAGGCAACTTCTTCAAGAAGTCCTGAAAGTGTAGGCTCTTCGCCTGCTTCTTTACAGCTCTCCTCATAGCTTACAACCTTATTAATGAATTCATCCAGATTCTCGCGTCTTGCCTCAACCTCTTCCACCGTTTCATTCTGTGAAAGGCTCTCGATATATCCTGTATCCTCAATTACAGCCTCAGCAAGCTCCTTTAATGACATGAATTCTTCCTTGGCACGCAGTCTTCCAATAAGGTCAACAAATGGCTCTAACTTGGAAAGTGCCGCATTCTTTATTGTGTCAATATCCTTTGCATTGACAAGTGCTTCCCAGAAGGTAATATCATTAAAATCTGCATATTCCTGCAATCTGTCAATCGTAGTATTACCAATTCCTCTCTTCGGAACATTTATAATTCGCTTGACCGCCTGACCATCAAGACCATTATCAATAGTTTTAAGATAAGCAAGAATATCTTTGATTTCCTTTCGCTGATAGAAATTCTGTCCGCCATATATCTTATATGGAATGTTGTGAATCATCAGCTTTTCTTCCAAGGCTCTTGACTGTGCATTAGTTCTGTAAAGAATGGCAACATCATTATAATTCCAGCCATCCCTTACATACTCTGCAATACCACTCGCAACGCCTTCTGCCTCATCATACCCGTTTTCATACAGAGTATAATTGACCTTCTCGCCCTCTCCATTATCAGTCCAGAGTGACTTGCTCTTTCTGCCAATATTATTACTTATCACCGCATTTGCAGCATTAAGAATAGTCTGCGTCGAACGGTAATTCTGCTCAAGCTTTATAACCTTAGCGCCTGTGAACACATTTTCAAAGTTAAGAATATTATAAATGTTTGCTCCACGGAACTTATATATAGACTGGTCATCATCACCAACCACACATATATTGCCATACTTTGCTGCAAGCATTGCAACAAGCTTAAACTGTGATGTATTAGTATCCTGATACTCGTCGACCATTATATATCTGAATCTGTCCTGATAATGCTCAACTACCTCTGCATCACTCTGAAACAGCTCAACCGTCTTGAATATCAAATCATCAAAATCAAGTGCATTGTTAAGCTTAAGCGTCTTCTGATATTCTCTGTATACACCTGCAATTCTTCTAAGATTATAGTCGTTACCTGCCTCAAGCTCGAACTCATCAGGAGTCTTTAACTCATCTTTAGCAGATGAAATCTTACTCATAATTGCACGCTCTTTAAGCATCTTCGTATCTATATTCATCTTCTTACATATATCCTTGATTACAGACTTCTGGTCGTCCGTATCATATATCGTAAAGTTATTATCGTATCCAATTCTGTCTATGTATCTTCTTAAAATTCTCACGCATGTTGAGTGGAATGTACTTACCCATACAGCCCCTGCACCCTGTGCCACAGTAGTCTCAACTCGTTCTTTCATCTCTCTTGCAGCTTTATTAGTAAATGTAATTGCCATAATATTATATGGGTCTACTCCGCATTCTTCTATTAAATATGCAATTCTGTTCGTAAGCACACGCGTCTTTCCAGAGCCTGCCCCGGCAATAATAAGCAGCGCGCCATCTGTATATTTAACTGCCCTTTTCTGGCTGTCATTCAAATCTTCTAATCTCATATATCCACCTTCATGCAAATGTGAAATCTATATCCACCTTATTTCTGCCAACTACCACATTATACAAAAACAACGGGATGTTGCCAAGCCAATATGACAACATCCCTGATTGTTATTTATTAAATTCACATATTACTAATTGTCAGATTATGCAAGCTTTGTTCCACAGTTAGAACAGAACTTAGCGCCATTAGTTGGTGTTCCACAGTTAGGACAGAACTTAGGTGCTGTGCCACCTGACACATTTGCATTATTATTCATTGCAGTATTCATGTTATTCATCATCTGCTGTCCAACCTGCATTCCCATCTGGAGCTGCATCATATCACTGGCAATATTCGAACCGCCTCTTGAATTGCCGATACTATCAGCCATAGCCATCTGTGTATATCTGTTCATATCTCCAACCATTGCCTGAGAAGCTGCCTTATTAGTCATCTTCTGTACTTCTTCCGGATAAGAGAAGCTTGAGATAGTAAAGCTTGTTATTGTGATTCCTAACTTGCTCATCTCCATATCAAGGTCTGTCTTAATACCCGCTGAGATATCATAAGCATTAGCCTGAAGATTAAACATATCCTTGCCTTCTTTAGAAATCCACTTCATAAGAAGCTGGTCAAGAACTGCTGATATTCTTTCCTTAACATCTGCAACAGTGTACATCTGCTTTACACCTGCTACCTTGTCTATAAGCGTAATGTAATCAGATACTGAAAACGAGAAGTTACCGAAAGCTCTTATTGGCATGCCACCTGGAAGTGCCTGTGTTGGAATAAGAATAGGATTCTTAGTTCCCCACTTCTCTGTGAATTCCTTAGTATTAACGAATAAAACTTCAGCTCTTACTCCACTGTTGAAGCCAAACTTAAAGCCTTTAAGTGTTGATAAGAATGGAATAATCTGTGATTCAATATCAAAGCTTCCCTCGTCCTTAAAAATACCTTCAATCTTACCATTGTACATAAAGATTGCATCCTGGCCGGCGCGGATAATCAGCTTACTGCCTTTCTTGATTTCTCTGTTGGTCCATTTCCAGAAGATTATATCATCTCTGTACTCTTCCCATTCAACTACGTTGGCAAACTGCCCTTTGAATAATCCCATGTTCCCTCTCCTTATCTATGTATTGCTTATCTCATTATAAATGTGCTTCTGAATTATAAGCCCATCTGAGCCTTAAGTGCTGCTAATTCATCATCAACTGCTGTGTTAGCTGGCTCTGCATCATACTTAGCTGCAAGACTGTCAACATCTGCCTCAAGCTGTGTCTGGTTAAGCTCTGCCATTGCATTAGCCTCGTCAAGCATCTTATTAGCCTTAGCCTCCATCTTACCGAATGCATCCATGCTTGTTCCAACACTGTTAACACTTGAACCAACCTTGTTGATTCTCTCCTGAGCCTTAGCTGCTGCAACCTTAGCCTTAACTGCATCTCTTCTTGCTTCAAGAGACTGGATATCCTTGCAGAGCTTATCATGCATCTGACGCATCTTAGCTGCATTGTCTGCTGCAATATTATATGTCTGCTGTAATGTAGCCTGCTTAGAAACTAACTGCTGCTTCTTCTCAAGGAATGTTCTTGCATCTGCCTCGTTGCCAGCCTTAAGAGCCTTTTCTGCATATGACTGATACTTGGCAACATCTGCTGTGCATTCATCAAGCTCTCTTTTACATCTTGTCTCCTCAGCCATAACTGAAGCTGTCTCTGCCTTAACCTTTCCAAGGTCGCTCTCAAGATTTCTCATGTACTGATCAATCATCTTCTCTGGATCTTCACACTTATCGAGAAGTGCATTGATGTTAGCGCTCATAATGTCCTTGAATCTTGTTAAAATACCCATAATAATCCTCCATTCCTGTGCCGCTTTCTGGCACATATCACCCTCTGGTGCATCCGAATTCTGTCTCCCAGAATTCTTAAAAAAACCTTTTTCATTATAATATATCAGGAGTAAAAAGTCACGAATATTTGCTCCTATGAAACATATTTTATATTCTTGTAATAAAAATTAAAATATCATAATATGCACATTACACTATGCTAAAGTTCATTATATTATTCCTACTTGAAATGTGGTTTTAAAAACTATATAATATAGCTTAAGCATTAATATAAATGTATTCTCTCATGAATACGCATTTTTAAAGAAATGAGGAACATATGAACAACGATATTAAAGAGCTTATGAGCGGTATTCTTAAAGATATGTCCGCTCTTAACTATATAAAACCCGGAGATGTGCCTAACATCAATCTGTACATGGATCAGGTTACAACATTTATGTATGAACATCTTCACGATACAAAGCGTACCACTGATGATAAAGTACTAACCAAAACAATGATTAACAACTATGCCAAAAACAATCTGCTACCATCACCAGTAAAGAAAAAGTACTCTAAGGAACACATATATATCCTTACATTTATCTATTACTTTAAGAACATTCTCTCAATAAGTGATATACAGAAAATGCTCAATCCTCTAACTGAGAAATTCTTTGATGAAGGTTCCAAGCCGGATCTGGATTATATATATAAAGAGATTTTTTCAATGGAATCCTCTCTTGCAAGGCCATTATCTAAAGATATATTTGCAAAATCTGAACAGGCAAGCAATGCATTTACAGATGTAAAGGATGATGATGACAGAGAATTCTTACAGTTCTTCAGCCTTGTATGCCTTTTAAGCTTTGATGTATACATGAAGAAGAACATGATTGAAAGTCTGATTGATGATTACTCTGCCAAGCATGCGCCAAAGCATCCTGAAAAATCTGATAAAACAGACAAAAAGAAATAATCCATACAAATTAAGGGAACTGCCAGTACTGACAGTTCCCTTTTACATTGTTTCATATATTACTTATTATCTTCTGACTCTTTCTCAAGCATGCCAAGTCTTTCAAATACTCTGTCATACCCGTCATTACCATAATTAAGCGAACGGTTTACCCTGCTGATTGTCGCAGTAGACGCACCTGTCTTCTCTGCAATATCAAGATATGTCCTGTGTTCTCTTAACATCTTGGCAACCTCAAATCTCTGTGACAGGGATAAAATCTCGTTAATTGTACATACATCCTCAAAGAAATCGTATGCTTCATCTAAATCCTTAAGGCTTAATATTGCCTGAAAAAGCTGCTCAACAGCCTGTGTCTTTAACTTATTGTTCATAATTATCCACCCCAGTTTTCCAAAAATAACATTGGCTTATTACTTTTAAATTTTAACACAGTGAAGTTTTAAAGTAAAGACATTATTCACTTCTTAATGCCACAACAGGGTCTTTTTTAGCTGCAAGCTTTGCTGGGATAAGTCCGGCAATAAATGTAAGGAACATACTTATTATTATAAGTATTACTCCTCCTGCAACCGGAAGCTGTGCAACATTGGAAATGTCTGTAAGGTGCTTAATCAACGCATTTGCAGGTATGCACAGCAATAAAGTTACAACAATGCCGAGTGCGCCTGAGACAAAACCTTCAATAAGTGTCTCTGCATTGAATATTCTTGAAACATCTTTCTTAGAAGCACCAATACTTCTTAATACACCAATTTCCTTAGTTCTTTCAAGTACTGAAATGTATGTGATAATACCTATCATTATTGAAGAAACTATAAGTGATATTGCAACAAATGCTATTAAAACATATGAAATTGCATTAATAATTGTACTTACTGATGACATCATTATTCCAACGTAATCTGTATAGTTGATAACATTTTCTTCCTTGCCATCGTCCTGCTGCAGCTTATTGTAATCCTTAATAATATTCTGAACCTTCTCCTTAGAATCAAAATCAGTTGCATATATATCTATCTGTGAAGGTGTATCAAGGTCTGTAATTACAAGCTTCGAATTATTGCTGTCTAATGTTGCATCTGTTGTTCTAGCCTTTAGTGACGCTGAGAAAAGCTGTAGTATCTGGTCATCGCTCATTCCACTTGTCATTGCCTGCATCTGGGCGCTTTCCTCTGGTGAAAGTGTTGCCATATATGCATTTACATCATCCATTGTAATCTCTGTATTCCTGTCATTGTCAAATGGAACTCCTGTAAATACATCAACGCTTGTATCAGCAAGCTGTGCCTTGGCAATCTCACTGTTTTTTACTTCTTCGATAATATATTCAGTAAGCTTTGCTGTATAACCGATTCCACTTGAAAGTGAAGTACTGACTGCATCATCATTAGGTCTGATTATTCCACATACTTTAATGTCAGTTCCGTTATTTACAACATTTGTCATATACTTATCATCTTTGCTGTAATCGTCCCATGTACCGGTCACATCATTGTACTTATACATGTCCGTAGGCATAACAAGCTTAAACTCTGTATCAAGTATCTCGTCAAATGTATAGCTTATATCTTTTTTTGTTTCGTATGATTCACCAACCATCATTTTCTTAAAGAGTGTTCTTACTTCCTCAGGGTCTTTAAGACCTAATGAGTAAAGTGTATAATCATCAACCTCGTTATTCTTATCGACAACAAGCACAACCTCGTTGTAATTCTCTGGCCAGTGTCCTGCAAGTACATCATACTGCTCATCAAGTACCTGCTGGTTTCCTAAAAGCTGGTTCCACACACTGCTGTTAGAAAACATTCCCATACCCATGCCTGATGACATTGCAGAAGATGTGCTTGTTGCACCCTCGCCATATATCGAATCAAACATTGTACTTGGGTTTAACTGCTCTACACCGTTAGAAGTATCCTTCATATAAATGTTAAGAGGAACATCATATGAATACTGGATATCACTTACATATGACTTAATGTCAGAGCCGCCGTTTTCAATGTATTTCTTAAACTCTGAAAGGTTATTGCTCTTAACTTCCTTTACCATGGTATTAATCATATCACCCATGATATCGTTAGAATATATTTTAGACTTATCCTCATGCTCTTCTGAATCCGAATTGCCTGTCATGCTTGTAACCATGCTGCTTATATCAATCGACTCTGCCTGAAGCGTTATAGGATAGCTTGAAAGCGTATCTCTCTGAACCCTGTCAATATATAACTGAATACCATTTGAGATAGACAGAATCATTGCAATACCGATAATTCCTATGCTTCCTGCAAATGCAGTAAGAATCGTTCTTGTTTTCTTAGTCATCAGGTTATTAAAGGAAAGTGAAAGTGCTGTAAAGAATGACATAGATGTTTTCTGCTTCTTTCCTGACTTTTTAATCTTCTTTTCTGATGTCTTAACCTTAGCAACCTCTTTAGCCCTGATATCAGCTTCCATATCTTCTAACGTATATGGATCAGAGTCATCTGTTATCACACCATCCAATAATTTGACTATTCTTGTAGAATAATTTTTGGCAAGCTCCGGATTATGAGTTACCATAATTATAAGTCTGTCCTTTGATATCTCCTTTAAAAGCTCCATAATCTGGATACTTGTCTCTGTATCAAGTGCTCCTGTGGGCTCGTCGGCAAGCAGGATATCAGGATTATTTACAAGAGCTCTTGCAATAGCAACCCTCTGCATCTGTCCACCTGACATCTGATTAGGCTTCTTGTGAATCTGCTCTCCAAGTCCAACTTTCTCAAGTGCCTCTATCGCTCTTTTCTTTCTCTCTGCCTTAGATACACCTGAAAGCGTAAGTGCAAGCTCTACATTAGATAAAACAGTCTGGTGCGGAATCAGATTGTAACTCTGGAACACAAAACCAATAGAATTATTTCTGTAAAAATCCCAGTCTCTGTCCTTATAATTCTTAGTTGACACTCCATTTATCTTAAGGTCGCCGCTCGTATACTTATCAAGTCCGCCTATAATATTAAGCATAGTAGTCTTACCACATCCGGACTGTCCAAGAATCGACACGAACTCGCAGTCCCTGAACCTAAGATTAATGCCCTTAAGTGCGCTCACAGTAGTAGAACCGGACACATAGTCTTTCTTTATATCATTTAATTCAAGCATGGAATACTCCTTTTATTTTATTGAGGGTT
>ERZ779829.710-NODE-710-length-13999-cov-2.911790_pt1 | contig 13999 bp, 9 predicted proteins | sample MGYA00511562_ERZ779829 | MGnify/ENA primary metagenome ERZ779829 (study PRJEB29588, sample SAMEA2151677) | human gut metagenome | biome: human gut; feature: human-associated habitat; material: faeces | place: Denmark | collected 2008/2010 ... | reverse complement strand
AAATGTTTGAAATTAAAAATGCACTTGCTCAGACAATTGACGGCTATTCTCACGGTATGAAACAAAAACTTGCAATTGTTTCCGCACTCATACATAACCCAAAGCTTATTATTATGGATGAACCGTTTGTAGGACTTGACCCGAAGGCATCACATACCCTTAAAAACCAGATGAGGGAAATATGTGATAATGGCGGAGCAATCTTTTTTTCCACCCATGTATTGGAAGTAGCGGAAAAATTGTGCGATAAAGTGGCAGTTATAAAAGATGGAAGGCTTATTGCATCCGGTACAATGGCAGAGGTTAAAGGTAATTTATCTCTTGAGGATGCGTTTCTTGAACTGGAGGAATAGAGTGAAGGTATTCTTACAATTATTAAAAATGAGGATTTTGTCTGTTTTTAAGGGATCAGGCAAGAAAGATAAATATAAAAAAAATATCGGATTTAAGGTTTTTATAGGCATAGTGGTTGCTTATGCGGCACTTTGCTTTGTAGGTATGTTTGGATTCTATTTTATGCAGCTTGCAGAAAACTTTGTGGAGCAGGAAGTAGGATTTGCATATTTTTCCATGGTGGCTGTTGTTATGGTTGCCATTGGATTTGTAACAACGGTATTTGCTGCGCAGTCCCAGATTTTTGAGGCAAAAGATAATGATTTGCTTACAGCAATGCCAATTCCACCAAGGTATATACTGCTTACCAGGGTTATTACCCTTCTTATAGTAGAACTTGCAGAGTCTCTGGTGTTGGGAATAGAAGCAATGCTGATTTATAAGATTTTTGCACCTGTTCCTGTGGGCGGAGCAATTATGATGGTTGTCGAAATTATCGGACTTAATATGATTACGGCATCAATTTCCGCAATATTCGGACTTGTTCTTGCGGCAATTACCAACAGGATGAGAAGAAAAAATATTGTAAAAACCATAGCTACAATCGGAATGTCGGTACTGTTTTTTTTCCTGATAAGCGAAATGGAAAGCAGAATCAACAGTATGCTCAGTATGGACGGCGTTTTTATAGAGATGGATGAAGCTATGAAAAAAGAAATGCTGCCATTGTTTTATTTTGGTAAGGCAGCAGCTGAGGGTGATTTTAAATCATTTATTATTTTTATGCTGATGGCTGTGGCTGTTTTTGTCATGATGATATTCCTGCTTTCTCCGTTTTTCCTTAAAATAACATCTACCAATAAGGGCGGAGTAAGAAAAAAATACAGACCTGAGAAAAATGTTGAGCGCGAGGTGAAAAAAGCACTGCTTTACAAGGAAAGAAGAAGATTTTTTACAAACGCCTCATATATGCTCAATAACGCCATAGGGCTTATTGTGTTTTTTGTTGCAGGCGTGGCTGTACTTATTTTCAGGGAAAAAGTGTTTGACAGTATTATAACAGTGTCATATTTAAAAAATCATATCGGTGCATATGTGTTACTGATTTCACTGTTTTTCTGCGCAATAAATGTTATTTCTGCACCTTCAATTTCCCTTGAGGGAGAAAATCTATGGATATGTAAGGCAATGCCTGTTGAACCTTTTGACATACTTATGGCAAAAGTTAAAAATCATATTTATATATGTATGCCGATTGTAATATTTTTCGGCATTGCTGCCAATATTGCATTGCCTATAAGCCCGGCGATAAGGGTAGCGGTTGTGATTATTCCGGCATTATCCGTAGTTCTTATGGGCCTGCTTGGCGTGATATGCAATCTTCACATGCCGAAGTTTGACTGGGCGGATGAATCAATAGCAGTTAAGCAGAGCATGGCTGTTATCGCAACCATGGGGATAGGCTTTTCTGTTGTCATAGGCGCAGCAGTATTATACGGTCTTTTAAGATTTATTCCGTATGCAGATTATCTTTATACGTTTCTGATGACGGGAATGTTTGTACTTGCCATATTTCTTATGTACAGATATGTAAGAAAAGGCGGAAGCCAACGATTTACGGAATTATAAAATTTTTATAACAACTTTATTTTTGCCGGAATATGTTTTATAATGAACGAAAGTATGTGAATAGGAGAGAACACATGATATCAAATCAGATTTTACAAAATACAATTGACGGACTTAAGACAATTACGCGTATAGACATGTGTGTACTGGATGTTGATGGAAAGGTACTTGCAACAACCTCTCCTGATGCCAGCGGATATGAAGAATCAGTAAGCACATTTGCAAAGTCCCCTGCGGACAGCCAGGTGATTTCCGGTCATCAGTTTTTTAAAGTATATGATGACAACCAGCTTGAATACATTCTTCTTGTTATGGGTGGAAGCGATGATGTTTATATAATTGGCAAACTGGCAACTTTTCAGATACAGAACCTTATGGTAGCTTATAAGGAGAGATTCGATAAGGATAATTTTATTAAAAATCTCCTTCTTGATAATCTTCTTCTTGTGGATATATATAACAGGGCGAAAAAACTTCATATTGATTCAGAGGCTAAGAGAGTAGTCCTTCTCGTTGAGACACAGACAGAGAAAGACAATACTGCCCTTGAAACAGTGAGAACACTTTTTGCCACAAGAACAAGGGATTTTATAACTGCAGTAGATGAGAAAAATATTATTATCGTTAAAGAAGTTAAGCAGAGCGAGACTTACAAAGACATAGAACAGACTGCATTTGTAATTCTTGACACACTTAATACAGAAGCCATGAGCAGGGTTAAAGTAGCTTTCGGTACAATAATCAGCTCACTTAAAGACGTTTCCAAATCATACAAGGAAGCTAAGATGGCACTTGACGTAGGAAAGATTTTTTACAGTGATAAAAATGTTGTGGCATACAGTAACCTTGGAATAGGAAGACTTATTTACCAGCTTCCTATACCTCTTTGCAAAATGTTTATAAGAGAGATTTTCGGTGATATGTCGCCGGATGATTTTGATGAAGAGACACTTGCTACAATTAATAAATTCTTTGAGAACAGTCTTAATGTATCAGAGACTTCAAGACAGCTTTTTATACACAGAAATACATTAGTATACCGTCTTGACAAGATACAGAAAATTACAGGACTGGATTTGCGTGTATTTGAGGATGCCATTACTTTTAATATTGCATTAATGGTAGTTAAGTACATGAAATATATGGAAAACATTGATTATTGATATGTAACCTGGTTATAATTGCAGGAGACAGAAAATATAAAGGACAGATAAAATGATTGATTTAGATAACGTATGTAAGACATATTCATCCGGTGTGGACGCACTGAATAATATCAATATACATATTGATAAAGGTGAGTTTGTTTTCATAGTAGGAGAAAGCGGTTCCGGCAAATCTACACTTATTAAACTTCTGCTTAGGGAACTGGAGCCTACATCCGGAAGAATTGTAATTAACGGTAAGAATATTTCAAGAATCAAAAGAAGAAAATTATACACACTCCGACGTGATATAGGTGTTGTATTTCAGGATTTCAGACTCCTTGATGACAGAAATGTTTTTGATAATATTGCTTTCGCACAAAAGGTTATTGAAGCTCCGGGAAGAAAGATACGTTCCAGAGTGCATGCCATGCTGGCAGAGGTTAAGATAACCAATAAATATAAGGAATTTCCTAAACATCTTTCAGGCGGTGAACAACAGAGAGTGGCAATAGCCAGGGCACTGATTAATAATCCGCCTATTCTTCTTGCCGATGAGCCTACAGGTAATCTCGACGAGGATAATTCATGGGAAATCATGAAACTGTTAGAGCAGGCTAACACTCAGGGAACTACAGTTGTGGTTGTTACTCACAATCTTGAAATAGTCCGTACTATGAAAAAGAGAACTATTGTAATTAATAACGGTGAAGTGGTACAGGAAATAGCGGAAGGTGGTAACTTCTATGAAATTTAAATCATTTGGTTATTGTTTTGTCCAGGGAATAAAAAATATCGGACGAAACAGAATATTTTCCCTTGCTTCAGCAGCAACTATGACGCTGTGCATTTTTCTTATAGGTGTTTTTTATTCCATAACAAGCAATATTAACTACAATATAGATAATATTTCGCAGGGACTCTGCGTTAAAGTGTTTTTTCAGAATGATATTACAGAAGAGCGCCTTGAATCCATAAAGAACACAATTTATGAAAACGATATTGTAACAGATATTCATTACACGTCTGCTGAAGAAGCGTGGGAACAGTATAAACAGAAATATTTTGGCGATTATTATAATGAACTTGCAGATGCCTACGAAAATGATAATCCGCTGATTAACTCAGCTTCATACGAAGTATATTTCAATGAACCATCGGCACAGAAAGAACTGGTTGATTATATATCAAAAATAGACGGGGTAAGGAAAGTTAACAGCAGTGACAATGCAGCTAACGGACTTAACGAAACAGGTAAACTGGTTAATATATGCTCAGTATTTGTTATTGTTTTACTTATAGCCGTGGCACTTTTCCTTATCAATAACACAATTTCAATCGGTATATCAGTAAGAAGCGATGAGATAAGCATTATGAGGCTTCTGGGAGCCAAAAACAGTTTTATCAGGGCTCCATTTATTGTTGAAGGTATTTTACTTGGCTTAATCGGAGCGGTTATTCCGATTATTATCGTATATTTTGCATATGACGGGGCTATCAGGAATCTTCTGGCCAATTCATCATTCCTAAGCGGAATCATTGAACTTCAGGGAGTGGGAGATATCCTTAAGCTGTATGTGCCGGTTGCACTTATACTGGGAATAGGAATCGGACTTATCGGAAGTATGATTTCTCTTGCAAAACATTTAAAAGCTTAATGAACATAGGTGATTACATGAAAAGCAAAAAGATTAAAATAACCGCCGCAGTGTTAGCATTTTGCGTGCTTGGTACTTTTGGCGGTAAAAAAATAATGGATGTATATGCTGTTGACAAGTCTGACGTGGACGATGCACAACAGCAGATTCAGGATACACAGAATAAGATAGACAAGCTGAATAGCGAACTTTCACAGCTCGATTCGGATATTGCTTCCATTGAAGCATATGTAAGCGAGCTTGATTCTACAATTAACTCCATTGCAACCAATATTTCTTCCTGCCAGTCAAAGATAGACAGCAAACAGGCGGAAATTGATGCAAAGAATGTTGAGATTAATAATAAAATCGCAGAGATTGACAGTACCGAAGTGGAACTTGAGGAGGCTGCTGCTTCAGAAGAAAGCCAGTATGAGTCAATGAAAAAACGTATCCAGTATATGTATGAATGTGGTGATGAATCTTTTCTTGATATGATAATGTCGTCAGAAGATTTATCGGATATGCTGGGTAATGCGGAATATGTTTCGAGTATTGTTGCCTACGACAGGAACCAGCTTCAGATACTTGCAGATACTAAGGAAAAGATAGACAATCTTCTTGTACAGCTTCAGGACGACAAGGCTAATCTTGAAAGCCAGAGGTCGGAACTTGAGACGCAGAAAACAGAGCTTGTTACATTACAGAATGATTTACAGAGCCAGTACCAGCTTGTTAATGATGCACTTTCAACCAAAGAGACAATGTTACAGCAGCTTGAGAGCCAGCAGGAATATGCTGCGGTACAGAAACAGCTTGAAGAAGCCAAGCTTGCCGCACAGCAGAGAGAGGCCGAGGAGTTGAGACAAAGATGGCTTGAAGAAGTGCGTAATGCGGCTAATAACGGACAGGATGCAGATGAAGCTAACAAGCGTAAATTGGAAGAAATCGGACTTGCAGGCGGTTTTACGTGGCCTCTTCCGGGATACAGTTATATAACATCTTATTTCGGACCGAGAAAGGATCCTTTTGGCAACTTAATCAGCAATCACAGCGGTATGGATATATCAGGCTTTAATGTATACGGAAAGCCGGTTGTAGCCTGTTATTCAGGTACGGTCATTTCGGTTGATGTATATACCTCTTCCGATAACTGGACAACCAAGCCATATGGAACAAGTATCAAAATAGACCATGGTGCCGGTGTAGTTACTTTATATGCGCACCTTTCGGGAGTGAATGTATCGGTAGGGCAGACAGTTAATGCCGGTGATACTATCGGATTTGTCGGAAGTACAGGTAAGTCCACGGGAGCACATCTGCACCTTACACTCTATATAAAAGGTGTTCTGGCAGATCCGTTACCATACCTTAAAAGCCCATCATAAACAATGAAATTCAACCCTCGGATAATATCCGGGGGTAAATTGCATATTATTTAGAAATATCAATTAAAGATAACAGGAGAGCAGAATTATGTATGATGATTATGAAGTAAAAAAGAGTTTCAAAAAGGGCCTTATATCAGGAATTGTGCCTGTATTAATCATAGCGGTGCTTGTTAATATCCTGGTATATCGTAACATGACAAGTAAGAGAATAGAGGTTGCTAAGAGTACGGCTACAAAAATTAGTAAAATCAAAGAACTGATTGACGATAAATATCTTTTTGACTATAAACAGGGTGATATGGAAAATGCAATAATAAAAGCATATGTGAGCGGATTAGGTGACCCATACAGCGAATATTATACAGAAGAAGAGTTCAAAAAAATAGGTGAAAGTGCAGCCGGCTCATATTGTGGTGTAGGTATATATATTACCAAAGACGAAAAGGACAGAGGAATAAAGATATTACAGGTAATTGAAGGGGGCCCGGCAGAAGATGCAGGCCTTAAAGCAGGAGATATTATAACGGCGATAAACGGAAATGAAATTGACCTGACAGATTTTGATGAAGCTTCTTCACCTATTATGGGAAAAGAAGGAACAAAAGTTACAGTTACAATCCTTAGGGATGGCGTAAAAAAAGACTATGAACTTACAAGGTCTGTTATCGAACAGAAATATGTCAGATATTCAATGTTAGATAATAATATTGGATATGTATATCTCGCACAGTTTACTGTCTCATCAATAGAACAGTTTGAAAATGCTGTTAGTGACCTTAAAGAAAATGGTGCCAAAAGTATTATTTTTGACCTCAGGGATAATCCGGGCGGTGTTTTAAATGGTGCAGTTTCAATACTTGATTATCTTTTACCGGAGGGACTTATAGCATATGTTGAAGACAAATATGGCAACAGAAATGACTACAAGTCTACTGACGGAACGGATGAACTTGATATTCCTTGTGTTGTTCTTGTCAATGAAAACAGTGCCAGTGCATCAGAACTTTTTACAGGTGCATTAAAAGACAGAGGTTATGCTACCGTTGTTGGTAAAAAAACGTTCGGAAAGGGAATTGTACAGTCATTATTCGCTCTTGGAGACGGTTCCGGCTTAAAGATTACGGTTGAAAGATATTTTACTCCTAATGGGGTGTGCATCCACGGAACCGGTATTGAACCGGATATTGAAGTGGAATATGATAAAGATAAGTTTTACGAAGATGGAACGGATACACAACTTGATGCAGCAATTGAGTACCTTGAAAATCTATAAAACAAATCGAACAAATGTTTGCAAAATGATATCCTATGTGATATAGTTGGTACAAGAGTATCAGAGGTGATTTTGTATGGACAGATTTATTTTACATTCTGAATATGAACCGACAGGCGATCAGCCGGAGGCAATTAAGGAGCTTGTGAAGGGTTTTGAAGCGGGAGACCAGTTCCAGACTTTACTTGGCGTTACCGGTTCCGGCAAGACTTTTACCATGGCTAATGTCATTGAGAAGCTTAACAGACCCACCCTTGTAATTGCACACAATAAGACACTTGCAGGGCAGCTTTATTCCGAATTTAAGGAATTTTTTCCGGAGAATGCGGTTGAATATTTTGTATCTTACTATGATTATTATCAGCCGGAGGCCTATGTGCCTTCCAGCGACACTTATATAGAGAAGGATTCTTCCATTAATGATGAGATAGATAAGTTACGTCATTCTGCGACGGCAGCTTTGTCGGAGCGCAGGGATGTAATTATAGTTGCCAGCGTTTCCTGCATATATGGTCTTGGAAGCCCTATTGATTATAAGAGTATGGTTGTGTCACTGCGTCCCGGAATGGAACGTGACAGGGATGATATCATAAGACAGCTTATTGATATGCAGTATGTAAGAAATGACATGGATTTTAAGCGTGGCACTTTCAGAGTCAGAGGCGATGTTTTGGAAATATTTCCTGCCGCAAGTGATAAGATTGCGGTGCGTGTGGAATTTTTCGGTGATGAGATTGACAGAATACTGGAAATAGATACATTAACGGGGGAGATTAAGTCAGAGCTTAAGCATACTGCCATTTTTCCGGCATCCCATTATGTTGTGCCTAAGGAGAAGCTTCTTATAGCGGCGGAGAATATCCGGGCGGAGCTTAAAGAACAGGTGGATTATTTTAAGAGCGAAGATAAGCTTCTGGAAGCCCAGAGAATATCGGAGCGTACCAATTTTGATGTCGAGATGATGTTGGAGACCGGTTTCTGTTCGGGAATAGAGAATTATTCAAGACATCTTGAGGGCAGGGCACCGGGAACAATGCCATGTACTTTAATGGATTATTTTCCGGAAGACTTTCTTATAATAGTAGATGAGTCGCATATTACAATTCCGCAGATAAGAGGAATGTATTTCGGAGACAGATCACGTAAGACCACACTTGTGGATTATGGTTTTAGACTGCCCTCCGCACTTGATAACAGACCGCTTAATTTTGAGGAATTTGAAAGCAAGATTAACCAGATGATGTTTGTATCCGCTACACCTTCCGTATATGAAGCAGAGCATGAACTGAACAGGGTTGAACAGATAATAAGACCGACAGGTCTTCTTGACCCGGAGATTTCCGTAAGACCTGTTACAGGACAGATTGATGACCTTCTTAGCGAAGTTAATAAGGAGACAGCCAGGAAGAATAAAGTCCTTATTACCACACTTACCAAGAGAATGGCGGAAGACCTTACAATATACCTTAAGGAAAACGGTGTCAGGGTAAGATATCTCCATTCCGATATAGATACTTTGGAGAGAGCGGAGATAATCAGGGACATGAGAATGGATGTTTTTGATGTCCTTGTAGGTATTAATCTTTTACGAGAAGGTCTTGATATTCCTGAAATTACTCTTGTTGCCATACTTGATGCGGACAAGGAGGGCTTCTTACGTTCGGAGACCTCACTTATCCAGACAATAGGACGAGCTGCAAGAAATGCCGACGGCAGGGTTATAATGTATGCCGATAACATGACTGATTCTATGCGAAAGGCCATCGATGAGACTGAAAGACGTCGTAAGATACAGCAGGAATACAACGAGGCACACGGAATTACACCGACTACAATCAAGAAAGCGGTAAGAGATCTTATTGCCATAAGCAAGGCAGCCAATGACAAGGGTGATAAGATTAAGAAGGATATTGAATCCATGAGCGATAAGGAGCTTGAGAAGCTCATTAAAGAACTCAACAAGAAGATGCATAGGGCAGCGGCAGACCTTAATTTTGAGGAGGCTGCTTTAATCAGAGACCAGATTACAGAAATAAGGAAGACAATGGACAACAATGGATAATAGAAGACATTATATTAAGATTCGCGGCGCATGCGAACACAATCTTAAAAATATTAACGTAGATATCCCAAGGGATTCTTTTACCGTATTGACAGGCTTAAGCGGGTCAGGTAAATCCTCCCTTGCTTTTGATACCATATATGCAGAAGGACAGAGACGTTATATGGAGTCTTTGTCTTCTTACGCAAGACAATTCTTAGGACAGATGGAGAAGCCTAATGTTGAAAGTATAGAGGGACTTTCTCCTGCAATTTCAATAGATCAGAAATCCACCAACAGGAATCCCCGTTCAACAGTAGGAACCGTAACGGAAATTTATGATTACCTCAGACTTTTATATGCCAGAGTCGGAGTACCGCATTGCCCGAAGTGCGGCAGGGAAATCCATAAACAGACGGTGGACCAGATGGTAGACTCCATTAAAGCACTTGAACCGGGAACCAAATTCCAGCTTCTTGCACCTGTTGTAAGGGGAAGAAAAGGTATGCACGAAAAGGTTTTTGAATCTGCGAAAAAGAGCGGATATGTGCGTGTAAGGGTTGATGGCAATACCTATGACCTTTCCGAAGAAATCCGACTGGAAAAAAATATCAAACACAACATAGAGATTATTGTGGACAGGCTTGTGGTTAAAGACGGTATGGAATCCCGTCTTGCCGATTCCATAGAAAACGTTATGAAGCTTTCTGACGGTATTATGATAGTTGATGTAATTGGCGGAGAACCAATTAATTTCAGCATGAATTTTTCATGCCCTGACTGTGGCATAAGTATTGATGAAATCGAACCGAGAAGTTTTTCTTTCAATAATCCGTTTGGAGCCTGCCCTGTATGTGCGGGTCTTGGCTACAAAATGGAATTTGACCCGGAATTATTAATTCCGGACTCCTCATTGAGCCTGTCAGAGGGAGCCATAAGCTGTATGGGGTGGCAGTCAAGCAGCGATAAGGGAAGCTTTACCTATGCTTTACTTGATGCACTTGCCAAAGAATACGGTTTTTCTCTTGATACGCCTTTTAGGGATTTGCCTGATGATATAAGACATATGCTCATATACGGTAAGAGTAAGTCTGTAAAAGTTCATTACAAGGGACAAAGAGGAGTAGGCGTATATGACGTTGTTTTTGATGGTCTCATAGACAACATGCGCAAGAGATACAGAGAGACCGCTTCAGATATGATGAAGCAGGAATATGAGACATATATGCAGGTTACTCCTTGTGATGAGTGCCATGGACAGCGTCTTAAGAAATCCTCCCTTGCTGTTACAGTAGGCGATAAAAATATCTATCAGGTTACGGAATTGTCCGTTCTTGAATTGGCAGAGTATTTTGATAAACTTACACTTACACCGGTTCAGGAAAAAATCGGTAAGCAGGTTATTAAGGAAATCCGTTCAAGAGTAGGCTTCCTTAATAAGGTGGGTCTTGATTACCTCACTCTTGCAAGAGCAACGGGTACATTATCCGGCGGAGAGGCACAGCGAATAAGACTTTCCACACAGATAGGGTCGGGACTTATGGGTGTTGCATATATTCTTGATGAACCAAGTATAGGACTTCATCAGAGGGACAATGACAAACTCCTTAATGCCCTCAAATCTTTGCGGGACCTTGGCAACACACTTATTGTTGTTGAACATGATGAAGATACCATGTATGCGGCGGACTATATTGTAGACATCGGACCGGCAGCGGGAGAGCACGGCGGAGAAGTAGTTGCCGCAGGAACGGTTCAGGATATAATTAATAATCCAAATTCAATAACAGGTGCATATCTCAGCGGGCGTATTAAAATACCTGTGCCTGAGATCCGCAGGACGCCTAAAGACTGGATAAAGATAAAAGGCGCAAAACAAAATAATCTCAAGAATATTAACGTTGATATTCCGTTAGGTGTTTTTACCTGTGTTACAGGTGTTTCAGGTTCCGGTAAAAGCTCGCTTGTAAACGAAATTCTCTACAAACGTCTGGCAAGGGATCTTAACAGGGCAAGATGTATTCCGGGCGAACATAAGGATATCATTGGAATAGAAAAACTTGACAAAGTAATTAATATAGACCAGTCACCTATCGGCAGAACTCCAAGATCCAATCCAGCCACTTACACAGGTGTATTTGATATGATAAGAGACCTTTTTGCATCTACAGCCGAAGCCAAGGCAAAGGGTTACAGTAAAGGACGTTTCAGCTTTAACGTTAAAGGCGGAAGATGTGAGGCGTGTTCCGGTGACGGTATCATAAAGATTGAAATGCACTTCTTACCTGATGTATATGTCCCTTGTGAAGTATGTGACGGAAAACGTTATAACAGGGAGACACTTGAAGTAAAATACAAAGGAAAGTCAATATATGATGTCCTTAACATGACGGTTGAGGAAGCGGTTAAATTTTTTGAAAACGTACCGTCAATCCGTAATAAAATACAGACATTATATGATGTGGGCCTTTCATATATACGTCTCGGACAGCCTTCTACAGAGCTTTCAGGTGGTGAGGCACAGCGTATCAAACTTGCTACCGAGCTTAGTAAAAGAAGTACGGGCAGGACCATATATATTCTGGACGAGCCTACGACAGGACTTCATTTTGCAGACGTTCACAAGCTTGTGGAAATTCTTCACAAACTTGCAGATGCAGGCAACACGGTTGTTGTAATTGAGCACAACCTTGACGTCATAAAAACAGCAGACTACATTATAGATATCGGTCCGGAGGGCGGATTCAGAGGTGGTACTGTTGTTGCAAAAGGAACACCGGAGCAGGTTGCCGGGATTCCTGAATCTTACACAGGACAATATATAAAGAAATACTTATAAATACTTGTAAAAATACTTTTCATCAGATATGATAAGAGACAGAGCGTAATTATATGAATTGCGATAGAATTGCTCCACGGGGCAATCATACATTAGAAAAGGAGATATGAAATGGATAGAGAAATGGTCATAGTTATAGACTTTGGCGGACAGTACAACCAGCTTGTAGCTCGTCGTGTCAGGGAATGTAATGTGTACTGTGAGATATACTCATATAAGACAGACATTGAAAAAATCAAAGCCATGAATCCTAAGGGAATTATTCTTACCGGTGGTCCTAACAGTTGTTACGAGCCGGGAGCACCTTCGTGCACAGATGAATTGTTCAACCTTGGCATTCCTGTACTTGGTCTTTGTTATGGTGCACAGCTTATGATGCACGTTCTTGGCGGAAAAGTCGAGAAAGCACCTGTAAGGGAATACGGAAAAACAGAGGTTATGGTGGAAACATCATCACCACTTTTTACAGATGTTACCCCTAATACAATCTGCTGGATGAGCCACTTTGATTATATATCAAAAGTTGCACCTGGTTTTAACATCTGCGCCCATACTGCAGACTGTCCTGTGGCGCCAGCCGAAAACAGAGATAAGAATCTCTATGCCATCCAGTTCCATCCTGAAGTTTTGCATACACAGGAGGGAACAAAGATGCTTTCAAACTTCGTCCGTGGTGTGTGCGGTTGTTCAGGCGATTGGAAAATGGATGCCTTTGTTGAAAATACAATTAAAGAAATCAGAGCAAAAGTAGGAAATGGAAAAGTATTGCTTGCCCTTTCAGGTGGGGTGGATTCATCCGTTGCAGCCGGACTTCTCTCAAGAGCCATTGGCAAACAGCTTACATGCGTATTTGTAGACCACGGCCTCCTCAGAAAAAACGAGGGCGATGAAGTTGAGCAGGTATTCGGTCCTAACGGCCAGTTCGACCTTAACTTTATATGGGTAAATGCACAGGAACGTTACTACAGCAAACTCGCAGGAGTAACAGAACCTGAGCGGAAGAGAAAGATAATTGGTGAAGAATTTATCCGTGTATTTGAGGAAGAAGCTAAGAAAATAGGTGCCGTTGACTTCCTTGCCCAGGGAACAATCTACCCTGATGTGGTTGAAAGCGGACTTGGCGGAGAATCGGCAGTCATCAAATCACACCACAATGTGGGCGGACTTCCCGACTATGTTGATTTCAAGGAAATCATCGAGCCTCTCCGTAACCTTTTCAAGGACGAGGTGCGAAAAGCAGGTCTTGAGCTTGGCATCCCTGAGAAACTTGTATTCCGTCAGCCATTCCCTGGTCCGGGACTTGGCATACGAATCATCGGAGAAGTTACAGCCGAGAAGGTTCGTATCGTACAGGATGCGGACTACATTTACCGTGAGGAGATAGCCAAAGCAGGTCTTGACCGTTCAATCGGTCAGTATTTTGCCGCTCTCACAAATATGCGTTCCGTAGGCGTCATGGGTGACGAAAGAACCTACGACTACGCCGTAGCCCTCCGTGCCGTAAACACCGTTGACTTCATGACTGCGGAAGCCGCCGAAATTCCTTTTGACGTCCTCCAGACCGTAATGAGCCGTATCATCAACGAGGTGAGGGGCGTAAACAGAGTATTCTACGATCTGACCAGTAAACCACCTGGAACGATTGAGTTTGAATAACGGATTAGAATGCCGAAAGCCTGTATTTATGCGGGTTTCCGGCATTTGTTTTATC
>ERZ779829.687-NODE-687-length-14337-cov-2.273911_pt1 | contig 14337 bp, 13 predicted proteins | sample MGYA00511562_ERZ779829 | MGnify/ENA primary metagenome ERZ779829 (study PRJEB29588, sample SAMEA2151677) | human gut metagenome | biome: human gut; feature: human-associated habitat; material: faeces | place: Denmark | collected 2008/2010 ... | reverse complement strand
GATTAAAAGTATCACAGGTTTCGGACGAATCGAAATCGTCAGTGTAAACCGCAAGATAATGGTTGAGATGAAGTCGGTAAACCACAGATTTTTAGAAACAGGCATAAAGATGCCAAAGAAGCTTAACGTGTTTGAGGCAAGAATAAGAGATGTTGTTAAGAAGTACGCTTCAAGAGGAAAGATAGATATATTTATAACTTATGAAGACAATTCAGAGAATAACGTCAATATCAGGTATAATCCGGCGGTTGCAGAGGAATATATGGATATATTTTCACAGATGGAGGAAATGTTTTCAATAAGAAATGATATAACAGTCAGTGCGCTTTCAAGATATCCGGAGGTTATCACTATGGAGGAGGCAGCAGAGGATGAAGAGGAGCTGTGGAACTTCATACAGGAGGCTGTGAAGGAGGCTTGTGAAGGTTTTGTCAAGACAAGAATAACTGAGGGAGAGAACTTAAAGAAAGACCTTCTTCATAAGTTAGACCATATGGAAGAGCTTGTAGGCTTTATAGAGGAAAGAAGTCCAAAGATAGTAAGTGAGTACAGAAAGAAGCTTGAGGATAAGATGGCGGAAGTGCTTGCTGATACAAGCATAGATGAGAGCAGGATAGCAGCGGAGGTCATCTTATATGCTGACAAGATATGTGTGGATGAGGAGATAGTAAGACTTATAAGCCATATCGACAGTACAAAGGATATTCTTCTTGCAGGCGGCAGTGTGGGCAGAAAGTTAGACTTCATTGCCCAGGAGATGAACAGAGAATCAAATACCATATTGTCAAAGGTTAATTCTCTGGAGATATCGGATATCGCCATTTCTCTAAAGACGAATATTGAGAAGGTAAGAGAACAGATACAGAATTTAGAGTAAGGGACTGGTACAGATATGAAGAACAAGGGATCATTAATAGTTATTTCGGGCTTCTCCGGTGTTGGAAAGGGAACAGTTGTTAAGAGACTTATATCCCAATACGGATATGATCTTTCCATATCAGCCACAACGCGTTCACCAAGAGAGGGTGAGGAGAACGGAAGAGAATATTTCTTTATGAGCAGGTCGGAATTTGAAAATCTCATAGATTACGGCGGATTCATAGAGTGGACTCAGTATGTTGAGAATTACTACGGTACACCTAAGAAATATGTTGAGCAGAGTCTTAACGAGGGGAAGAACATAATCCTTGAGATAGAGGTTATGGGTGCCATGAAGATAAAGGAGCAGTACCCTGACGCACTGCTCATATTCATAGCTGCACCAAGTATAAGCAGCCTTAAGGCAAGACTTGCTGGCAGAGGTACAGAGAATGAAGCAACTATAGTGAAGAGACTTAAGAAAGCCACAGAGGAAGCTTCCGACATGGATAAGTACGACTATATAGTTGTAAATGATGATCTCGACAAGTGTGTTGAGGTGGTAAATTCCGTTATTGTAAGCTACGGCTGCAGACAGGCAAACAATGTTGACTTTATTAACGGAATTAGAGATGAACTGAATTGCATATAATTGCAAATTATGTTATAAAAGAAACAATGATTGAAAATCGGAAAGGGGATATATTATGATACATCCATCATATACTGATTTAATGGCAGTAGTAAATTCAGAGGTAGAGCCGGGTGAACATCCTGTAGTAAACAGCAGATATTCAATAGTACTTGCTACAGCAAAGAGAGCCCGTGAGATAATTGCCGGCGAGGAGCCGCTTGTTAAGTCAGACAGTAACAAGCCTTTGTCAATAGCAGTTGATGAGCTCTATAAAGGTAAGATTAAGATTGTCGGAGATGACGAAGACGAGGAATAATTAATTCATATAGAGGCTGTGTAGGATTCGCAGCCTCTTAGTTTTTATTTATTGTAATGATGGCTGTGACATCGTTACGTCGCAGCAACCCCATTGCCGTAGGCAATTTTAAGTGGTTGCTGCTCGATTTATTGTAATGATGTCTGTGACATCGTTACGTCGCAGCAACCCCATTGCCGTAGGCAATTTCCAATGGTTGCTGCTCGATATTGGGATTTATATTTTCGGATTTTATACTATATGGAAAGATTGTATGCAGATGTGATCATAGACATTTCCCATGAAGCCATAGACAGAAGCTTCCAGTATATAATACCTGAGAGCCTTATGGACAGGGTTGTCATAGGCAGTCAGGTGATAATCCCCTTCGGCAGGGGAAATACCAGAAGAAAGGGATATGTCATAGGGATCGGCGATAAAACTGAATATGATACAGAGCGTCTTAAGTCTATCCTTGAGGTTGATGATAAGGCTGTGGAGATTGACAGCCAGCTTATAAGGCTTGCAGGCTTTATAAAGGAACGGTATGGTTCTACCATGATAAATGCACTGAAGACAGTTATGCCGGTAAAGAACAAGGTGAAACCTGTGGTGAAGAAGTATATCTGTATAAATTTGGACGATAACGGGATAGAAAAAGCGGCCTACAGATATACAAAGAAAAATGCCGTGGCAAGATTAAGACTTTTGTATACTCTAAAGGAGCTTAATACCATCACCATGGAGTATGCCACATCAGTTCTCAATATATCCTCTTCAACTCTTAAGGGTATGGCGGATGAGGGCGTGATAAATATTGTCAGTGAACAGCAGTATAGGGATGTGACTGCCGGAATGACAAGGGATATACCGGAGCTTATACTTAACGAAGAACAGCAGACTATAGTTGATGAGTTTGACCGGGACATTGATCAGGGAGTGAACAGGACATATCTGCTTCACGGAGTTACAGGAAGTGGTAAGACCCAGGTGTATGTCCAGGCAATAAGAAAGGTTATAGAACAGGGAAGACAGGCAATAGTCCTCATACCGGAGATATCTCTTACATATCAGATAGTTGGATATTTTGCCAGGTATTTTGGAGACCGGGTGACGGTTATCAATTCAAGACTGTCTGCCGGGGAGAAATACGATCAGTTTAAGAGAGCCGAGAGAGGCGAGGTTGATGTGGTGATCGGACCGCGGTCGGCGTTATTTGCTCCTTTTAAAAGGCTGGGATTGATAATAATAGACGAGGAACATGAGAACAGCTACAAGAGTGACTATCCTCCAAAGTACCATGCAAGGGAGGTTGCCATAGAGCGTGCCGGAATGTGCGGATGCCCTGTGATACTTGGATCTGCGACACCATCGGTTGAAAGCTACAGAAAAGCTGTGTCGGGAGATTACAGGCTTTGGACCATGACAAGGAGAGCAAGGAACAATCCTATGCCGGAATGTCATATCGTGGATCTAAGGGATGAGCTGAGACGGGGCAACAGATCCATAATCAGCGGCGAGCTTTTAAATGCCATAGCAGACAGGCTTGAGAAGCATGAACAGATCATGTTGTTTATGAACAAAAGGGGATATAATAGTTTTGTGTCCTGCAGAAGCTGCGGTGAGCCTGTGAAATGTCCCCACTGTGACGTATCCCTTACCAGGCATTACGACAACAGACTGACCTGCCACTATTGTGGATATACCACCAATATGCCTGACAGATGTCCGGTGTGTAAGTCAAAGCTTATAGGCGGTTACGGAACGGGTACGGAGAAGATCGAGGAAGAGATTAAGAAGTTATTCCCATCTGCCTCGGTGCTTAGGATGGACAGGGACACAACCTCCGGGAAGAATTCCCATCAGGAGATAATAAAGAAATTCGCAGACAGGGAAGCAGATATCCTTATCGGAACCCAGATGATAGTCAAGGGACATGACTTTGAAAATGTCACTCTGGTGGGCATAATACTTGCGGATCTGACCTTATTTGACAGTGATTACAGGGCGGCAGAGAGGACCTTTGACCTTCTTGTGCAGGCAGCAGGCAGAGCCGGCAGGGGAGACAAGCCGGGAGATGTGATCATACAGACCTATAAGCCGGATAATTATGCCATAGTAAATGCGGCGAAGCAGGATTATGAAAGCTTTTATCATAATGAAGAGGCATACAGAAGCCTCCTCAGATATCCGCCGGTGTGGAATATGCTGGTTATCATCATGGTGTCAGATAACGAGAAGCGGCTTGAAGAGGAAGCCGGAGTCATAGTGGATATAGTGAATGGCAATCGGAATAAGGAAAGCAGGATGATCCTTATAGGACCGGCTGTTCCCGTAATATCCAAGATAAGAGATATGCACAGACGTGTTATATATATAAAGGACTGCGACTACAATGAGCTTATACACTTCAAGGACGCAGTTGAGGAATATGTGAATACAAGGGATAATGGATACGGAGTGAACATACAGTTTGACTTCAACCCTATGAATTTGTATTAAACAGACGAGAACGTATGTAAAAGATCAAATATATGAAATTAAATATATGAGATCAAATACAAGAACTCACATATTGGAAGTCACATATAAAAACAAATAAAGCTAAATATAAGAAATTACATATGAAAATCACATATTAAAAAGGGAGAAGCGAGAAAATGGCAATAAGAAATATAAGATATGACGGAGATGAAATATTAAGGAAGGTATGCAAGCCTGTTAAGGAGATGAATGAGAGAACTCTTACACTTATTGACGATATGTTTGATACAATGTATGAGGCGAACGGCGTAGGCCTCGCAGCACCACAGGTTGGCGTATTAAAGAGAATCGTTGTTATAGATATAGGAAATGATGAGCCGTTATGTCTTATTAATCCTGTTATAGTTGAAACGGAAGGAGAACAGACCGGTGATGAGGGATGCCTCAGTCTTCCGGGCAAGATCGGTACTGTAACAAGACCTATGAAGGTTGTATGTAAGGCTTTCAATGAGAACATGGAGGAGATAACCATAACTGGTGAGGGACTCCTTGCAAGAGCTATATGTCACGAGACAGATCACCTTGACGGAATTCTTTATAAGGACAAGACTGTAGACGGAATATTTGATGTTGAATAGAAATATCTGAAAATATCAAATTATAGTTCAAGATAGGGGGAATTTGTATGAATATAGTATATATGGGTACACCTGAATTTGCAGTGAATGCACTGGATGCCATAGTGGCTGACGGACATAACGTGATGGCATGCTTTACGCAGCCGGACAAGCCAAAGGACAGAGGCAAGAACCTGCCAAAATCGCCGGTTAAGATCGCCTGTGAAAGGTATGACATACAGGTCTATCAGCCTGTTAAGCTCAGGGAACCTGAGAATATTGAGATAATAAGGGAGCTTGCTCCTGACTGCATAGTTGTCGCAGCCTACGGACAGATACTTCCTGAGAGCATACTGAATATACCAAAGTACGGATGTATCAATATCCATGCGTCACTGCTTCCAAAATACAGAGGAGCCGCACCTATAGAGTGGTCCATCATAGACGGATGCGACAGGACGGGAGTCACCACCATGTATATGTCAAAGGGACTTGACAAGGGAGACATGATCCTTAAGTCAGAAGTGGAGATCAGCGACAGCGAAACAGGAGAAGAATTAAGAGGCAGGCTTGCAGTTGTTGGGGCAGAGCTTATAGTAAAAACCCTTCATCAGCTTGAAGACGGAACAGCCGTAAGGATACCTCAGAATGACGAGGAGTCAAGCTACGCAAGTATGTTAAATAAAGAGATGGGAAGGCTTGATTTCACCATGTCTGCACATAAGATAAACTGCCTTATAAGGGGCTTGCAGCCATGGCCTTGCGTCTACACAAGGGTCGCCGGTAAGGGAGTTAAGATATACGAGGCAGAGGTCTGTGATACAGATGAAAGCCTTGGAGCTGATGTGGTGCCCGGCATGATAACAGCTGTTACCAAGAAGAGCTTCACTATCGCCTGTGGCGAGGGTACACTTAAGATAAAGAGACTCCAGCCTGAAGGCAAGAAGGTTATGGATGCAGCAGCATTTCTTGCAGGTAACAAGTTAAATCCCGGAGATATGGCAGGAGAATAAGACATATTTTGATGTTTGTGAGGAAATAAGATAATGGAGAAAAATCCCAGAGAGATAGCACTGGATATACTGCTTGACATAGAGAAAAATAAAATATTTTCAAATACTGCATTAAACACAGGACTCAGGTCAAATCAGTTTATGAGTAAGCAGGAAAGGGCATTTATCACAAGGCTTGTGGAAGGAGTTGTGGAGACCAGGATAAGACTTGACTATATAATCAATTCATTTTCCAATACGAAGGTGAACAAATGCAAGCCACTTATCAGGTGTATATTGAGAATGGGAACATACCAGATATTTTATATGGAGAAGGTTCCTGACGAGGCAGCCTGCAATGAATGTGTCAAGCTGGCAGAAAAAAGAGGCTTCCGTAATCTCAAGGGCTTTGTAAATGGCGTCTTAAGGAACATAAGCAGAAACAAGGACAATATAAAATATCCAGACAAGGCAAATGAACACAGAAAATATATATCCGTAATGTATTCTGTACCGGAAGAGGTAATAGATATACTGGAAGAGGACTACAGCCCTGAGGATGTGGAAAGCATAGTTGGTGCGGCATTTGCAGACAGGAGCACCACCATAAGGGTGAACAGGGACAGGATATCTGTGGATGAGTTCAAAAAGGGGCTTGAAAGTAATGGAATATCTGTCAGAAGGGGAAATTACACAGACAATACACTTCTGATAGATGACTATGATTATATAAGAAAGGTTCCGGGATTTCATCAGGGGTACTTTAATGTTACGGATGAAAGCTCGGTCATGGCAGTTGACTGTGCCGGTATAAATAAGGGAGATCTGGTGCTTGATATGTGTGCGGCACCGGGCGGAAAGACCATGTATGCGGCAGAGCTTACAGGTCCTACAGGAACGGTGGTCTCAAGAGATGTGTCAGATAACAAGGTGGAGCTCATTGAAGAGAACATAGAGAGACTTGGATATGAGAATGTTAAACCCCAGGTATTTGACGCCTGTGTCTATGACGAGACCATGGAAGGCAAGGCAGATGTTGTGCTGTGTGACGTGCCATGCTCAGGTCTTGGCATAATGGGAAGAAAGAACGACATTAAGTACAATATAGATAAGGCGGGGGTTATCAGTCTTTCCGGGCTTTCAAAGCAGATCCTTTCAAATGCCTGCAGGTATGTGAAGCCCGGAGGAACATTGCTGTTTTCCACATGTACCATTACTGGACTTGAAAATGAAGATACGGTAAAGTGGATCCGGGAGAACACGGATCTGGTGCCTGAAACTCTTGCGGATCATCTGCCGGAGAGTCTTAAGGACAGAGGAAACAGGGGATATATGACATTGTTGCAGGGAAAGGATAGCTGTGACGGATTTTTCATGGCAAGATTTGTCAGGAAACGATAGGTGTAAATTAAAAAAATAGCAAGAAATAAACAGATAGAATTGCCTCAGAAGATTGATAGAAATATCAGTTAAAAACAGGATTTAATGAAGATTAAGGTGGAAGTGTAATGAAAGATATAAAGTCAATGACTCTTTCAGAGCTGACAGACTACATAAAGGAACAGAAGGAGCCGGTATTCCGTGCAGCTCAGATATATAAGTGGATACATCAGGATATGGTGGAGCAACCTTCACAGATGACTAATGTACCTAAGAAGCTTATACAGAAGATAGAGGAAATGGGATTTACAGAGCTTACAGTGGTCACAAGACTTGTCTCAAAACAGGATGGCACCAACAAGTTCTTATTTAGGTTACAGGATGGAAATGTCATAGAGAGTGTGTTTATGAAGTATAAGCATGGTAATTCTGTGTGTATATCCTCCCAGGTGGGATGTCGTATGGGCTGCAGGTTCTGTGCGTCAACATTGTCGGGACTGGTGAGAAATCTTACTGTGTCGGAAATGCTTGAGCAGATATATAGCATGGAGAGGATTACAGGGGAGAAGGTCTCCAATGTGGTTGTAATGGGAACAGGAGAACCTCTTGACAACTTTGACAATCTTGTGGATTTTATTACCATACTTACATCTAAGGAAGGAAGAAATCTCAGCCAGAGAAATATCACAGTATCAAGCTGCGGTCTTGTTCCTGAGATAAAGAAGCTGGCTGATCTTAAGCTTTCCATAACATTTGCCCTGTCCTTACACGGAACTACTGGGGAAGAGAGAAGGAAGCTTATGCCTATAGCCAATAAGTACAGTATAGATGAGGTTATAGACGCCTGCAGGTATTACTTCGACCGGACAGGAAGAAGAGTTACATTTGAGTATGCTCTTGTGAAGGATGAAAATGACAGTGTAGCACATGCAAAGAGGCTGGCAGATCTTATAAGGGGCATGAACTGTCATGTGAACCTTATTCCGGTAAATCCCATAAAAGAACGTGATTATGCCCGCTCAGAGGCTGATTCCATTGAAAAGTTCAAATACACACTTGAAAAAAATAAAATAAATGTTACTATAAGAAGGAGTATGGGCAGCGATATAGACGCAGCTTGTGGACAGCTCCGCAGGAAGTATGAGTCTGATGCGGCAGCAGGAAAATAGAGTTGCCACAGTTATATCTGCCCCATGTGTATACAGGGAGCGGCGAGACTGATGGTAAAGGAATGGAGGCTTTGTATGAAATCCGCCGGACTTACAGACGTTGGCATGAAGAGACAGCAGAATCAGGATTATCTGTTTTATTCTGATGACAAGGTGGGAGCTCTTCCTAATCTGTACATTGTTGCAGATGGCATGGGAGGACATAATGCAGGAGATATTGCTTCCAAGACGGCTGTTGAGAGCACAATAGAATACATAAAGGACAGTGGTCTGAAGAATCCGGTTACTATTCTGAGGAGAGCTATAATATATGCTAATGCGCAGGTGCTCAAGCTTGCCAGAGGAAACAGGGCATACAGTGGAATGGGTACTACATTTGTTGCCGCAGTTGTGGACGAGGATACATTATATGTAGCCAATATCGGTGACAGCAGACTGTATACCATAAAGGATGACATAGAGCAGGTGACAATGGATCATTCGCTGGTTGAGGAATTGATCCGGTCAGGAAGGCTTGACAGGAACAAAGGAAGAAATCATCCGGAGAAGAATATAATAACCAAGGCACTTGGAATTGACGAAGAGGTGGAGCCTGATTTCTTTGAGGTCAGACTGGAGCCGGGAGATAAGATTCTTATGTGTTCGGACGGATTATCCAATATGATCGAGGATGACGAGATAAAGGACATAGTTGATAACAGCGAAGATATAAGTAAGGCATGCAGTGTGCTGATAGATCAGGCAAATTATTATGGTGGCAGGGATAATATATCTGTCATTATTGCCGTTAGATAAGTGTGAGGTGTGGACATGTTAAATGCAGGAATGATACTCAGCAATCGATATGAAATAATTGAACTGGTAGGTTCTGGCGGTATGTCAGAGGTGTATAAGGCAAAGTGCCATGTGCTTAACAGATATGTTGCCATAAAGGTACTTAAGCCTGAATTCAGCCAGGATGTTAATTTTGTAACAAAGTTCAGGATTGAAGCCCAGTCGGCAGCAGGGCTTTCACATCCTAATATTGTGAATGTATATGATGTAGGTGAGGATAACGGTATTTATTATATTGTTATGGAGCTGGTTGAAGGAATAACCCTTAAGGAATACATAGAGAAAAAGGGAAGACTTATGCCGGACGAGGCTATAAAGTTTGCTATAGAGATCGCCCAGGGACTCCAGGCTGCTCATGAACATCATACAATACACAGAGATATAAAACCACAGAATATAATAGTAGCCAAGAACGGAGCCATAAAGGTTACAGACTTTGGAATAGCGAGGGCAGCCTCAAGCAATACCATGACATCCAATGCTATGGGAAGCGTACATTATATATCACCTGAGCAGGCAAGAGGCGGTTACAGTGATGAGAGAAGTGATATTTATTCTCTCGGTATAACCCTTTTTGAAATGCTTACAGGTCATGTGCCGTTTGAGGGAGACAATAATGTATCAATAGCATTACAGCATATTCAGGGAGAGATACCTTCACCAAGAAGCTATTATGAGGATATTCCTACAAGCCTGGAGAAGATAATAGCAAAGGCCACACAGAAGAAGCCTGAGAGGAGATATCTTACAGCAAGTGCATTTATTGCAGACCTTAAGAGAGTTCAGGAGAATCCTAATATAGATTGTGTCGTAGTACCACCTGTTGTACCAAGCTCGCCAACTGTCCAGATGACCAAGGAAGAGCTTGAGGCTATAAAGAATGGCAGGGTAATGGGTGAAGAGGATGCAGTTGACGGTCAGGCGGCACCTGCAGATGATCGGTATGGCTATGATTATGATGACGATTATGGTGACAATGCAGTAAACGATACCGGTGATACATATGGGACAAATGGAAGATCTGCACGTTCATCAAGACCTCAGGCAACTGTACCGGAGGTGGCACCGTCATGATGATGCGGATGATTTTGCAGATGACTGGGCGGAAGAATTCGGCGACGGTGATTATGATGACGGATACGATGATGATGACAGCCGGGCAGGTGTCACATCAGCCAGAAACGTCGGGGCATCCGCAAGAGGTACAGCCAGAACCGGCATCCCTGATGATGAGGTGGATCCGGGGCTTAAGAAGGTTATAGTTATTGCTGCGGTTGCTGCGGCACTTATAGTCATAATACTTATAGTTGTCCTTATAGGAGAGATTGCAGGCTGGAACCTGTTTTCCAGCAGCAAGGATAAGGATAAGAATGATGTGCTTATAACATCGGAGGCAACAAGTGAAGATGAGCTTCTTGTTATGGATGATGTTGTAGGTCTCTATAAGAATGCGGCAGAGGAAACACTTAAGAAGATTGGTTTCACTAACATAAAGTTTGAAGAGGTATCAGATGACGATCCTGATAAGGTGGGTTATGTACTCAGACAGAGTGTTAATAAGGGTGAGAAGATACCTAAGGACGAAGAGATAATCCTTTATATTTCAAAGGGACCGGAGGATGTAAAGGTTCCTTACGTAGTTGGTATGGATAAGGATGAAGCAGAGAAAACTCTTACTAAGGCAGGCTTTAAGGTGACAAAGGCATATGAGTTTGATGACAAGGTAGAGAAGGATCAGGTTATATCCACAGATCCTGAAGCCGGTACAAAGGCTGCCAGCGGATCCACCATAAAGATCGTTATAAGCAATGGTGCTGAGGAGACTCTTACAACAGTTCCTAAACTTGTAGGAAAGTCTGAGACAGAAGCAACATCACTTCTCTCAAGTGCCAAGTTATACGGAAGCCCATCATATGAGTTCAGTGATACTGTTCCGGCAGGACAGGTTATAAGCCAGGGTACTCCGGCAGGTTCAGAGATCGCAGAGGGCACAACCATCACTTACGTTGTAAGTAAAGGTAAGGAGTCAAGCACATACAAGGTTACATTCTCAGGAAGTATAACCAACAATGTATATGACTTTGATACACTCGGAACAGTAAGTGTGACAATAACATACACTGTTGATGGTAATACCCACACACTGTATTCAGGAGCTGCAACAGACAGTTCATTCCCACTGAGCATCGACAGTGCAGCACCTATCACAGGACTTACAAGCAATTCAGGTACATTTGGCGTAACTATTGTTGATTCAAGTAATAATGACGTAACAGCAATGTTTAACACAAGCGGACTCGTTGCGTCCTTCAGTGAAGAATAGGATGGCTATGCAGGGAAAGATAATAAAAGGAATAGGCGGTTTCTACTATGTATTCTGTGAAGACGGAACAGAGTATGAATGTAAGGCTAAGGGAATATTCCGGAACAAAAAGATTAAGCCTCTTGTAGGCGATAATGTAAATATAGAGATCCTTGACAGAACAAAAAATCTAGGCAATATTATTGAGATATTGCCTAGATTTAATTCTTTAATAAGACCGGCAGTTGCCAATGTGGATCAGACCATAATAATTTTTTCGGGAGCTTATCCTGAGCCTAACTTTAATCTTCTGGACAGGTTTCTGGTGAACATGGAGATGGCGGGAGTTGAGACCGTAATATGCTTTAATAAGACTGATCTTAATGAGTTTGAGACCTATAGAGATAAATGTCAATCCTATGAGAAGTCGGGATACAAAATCATGTATATAAGTGCTAAGAATGGTGATGGTCTTGATGAACTCCACAGCCTTATTAAGAATAAGACCACGGTATTCGCCGGTCCTTCCGGAGTAGGCAAGTCCTCAACCCTTAATACCATCAAGCCGGAGGCAGAGGTGAAGACCGGGGAATTAAGCGAGAAGATACAGAGGGGAAAGCACACCACCAGACATTCTGAGCTTATACACATTGAGGATGAAACCTATATTATGGATACGCCGGGATTCAGCTCTCTGTACATTGAAGGCATAGAAGAAGGGGAGCTTAAGGAGTATTTCCCGGATATAGCAGAGTATACAGGAGCCTGCAGGTTCAATATGTGCAATCATATAAGCGAGCCGGACTGCAGGGTTAAGGAAGCCGTTGAGGACGGCAGGGTAAGCAGGATAAGATACGATAATTATGTTGCACTGTACAATGAATTAAAAGAAAAGAGGAAATGGTAGTATGATGATTTTATCACCTTCACTGTTGTCAGTTGATTTCGGACACATAGCAGACGGAATAGAAATGATAGATAAGGCAGGAGCACAGTATGTCCATCTTGATGTTATGGATGGAGCATTTGTTCCTAACATATCCTTTGGAGCACCTGTCATAAAGGGTATAAGAAATACAACAGACAGAGTATTTGATGTGCATTTGATGATAGAAGAGCCGGCAAGATATCTCAATGACTTCAAGGATGCCGGAGCGGATATAGTTACTGTTCATGCAGAGAGCTGCCGCCATCTTCACAGTACCATAATGCAGATCAAGGCTCTTGGCATGAAAGCCGGTGTGGCTCTTAATCCGGCAACACCTGTTTCTGTGCTTGATTATATACTCCAGGACATTGATATGGTGCTGGTTATGAGTGTTAATCCGGGCTTTGGCGGCCAGTCATTTATTCCGTCATCCCTTGACAAGATAAGAGAGGTTAAGAAGCTTATTGATGACAGAGAACTTAATGTGGATATAGAGGTTGACGGCGGTGTGAAGCTTGAGAACTTAAAGGAGGTTCTTGCTGCAGGGGCCAATGTCATTGGTGCGGGATCTGCCATATTCAAGGGAGATATCACAAAGAATGTGGAGGATTTTCTTGAAGTATTTAAGGACTGTGAGGTTGAAGGATAATTGAGCAGTGTACTTATAGTTACAGGCGGTACGGTTGATCATGTAATACTTGAGAGGCTGTATAAGAAGAAATGTCCTGATGAGGTTATTGCTGCAGACAGAGGTCTGTGTGCCTGTGATACCTGTGGTATAATGCCGGATATCGTGGTGGGAGATTTCGATTCTGCAGATGACACAATGATAAAGAGCTACAGAGGACGTACAGAGTTTGTGGATCTTGATACACATAAGGATTTCACAGATACACATAAGGCTCTTGCCTATGCCCTTGAAAAGGGATATGCCCCCATATATCTAGTTGGAGCCACAGGCACCAGGATGGATCATACCATGGCCAATATGGGACTTTTAAAGCAATGTGCTGACAGGGGTACAGAAGCCTTTATAATAGACGGACACTGCAGGATAAGGATGATATCCGGGGATGCAGTCTATAAGGTGGCAAAGGACAATGAGTATCCTTTCATATCCCTGATTCCTTATGGCGGTGAAGCAGTAGTAAGAAGCCTTAAGGGCTTTGAATATTACGGGGAGAGTATTGTTTTCAAGCCCGGAGACAGCCTTGGAGTAAGTAACAGTATTGTTAAAGAAAATGGTATTATAGACCTTGAGAGTGGATACCTTCTTGTTATGGAGAGCCACGACTGATATTAAAGACATTATAGACATTGTTAAAGAAGCCGGAGCACGATTCGTGTTCCGGCTTCTTTATTATATTCAAAATATTATATTTTTTTGATCTTCCTCTATTGATCATGGGGAGATTAAATATATCATCATTTCTTCTTATTCTTTGACTTCTGCTTGTCTGATTTCTTTTTGTTCTTCACCTCTGAGGCAAGCTTACGCACCGGAGTATCTTTACGGTCAGATGTCTTTTTGCGATCGGAAGAATCTTTATGTTCAGAACCTTCTTTGCTGTCAGATGAAGACTTGTGGTCTGGGATATCCTCTGCAACAGCCTTTCTCTCAATAGTATCATTGCTGAATTTGTTCTCATATCTCGATGTGATAGGAGAAGAGTACAGTGATACATAGTAGCAGTACAGAGCCTTGTATTCCTCTGAGGTCTTGTAACCTACAGTGTATATATGACCATGCATTTCATCAATATTTTCCGAGCTGATCTTCTTGGCAATGTGAAGACCGATATTCGAACAGTGGCTTCCGATACGGTCAAGACCTGTAAGGATAT